>JACLAC010016997.1_pt1 | contig 21951 bp, 7 predicted proteins | sample 8027881 | NCBI WGS metagenome assembly JACLAC01 (sample SAMN15725517, study PRJNA655200) | protist metagenome | isolation source: fluorescence activated cell sorting (FACS) single amplified genomes of... | place: Spain: Blaines Bay Microbial Observatory, Mediterranean Sea | collected 2016-01-19 | reverse complement strand
TAGCTCAAAGTCAGCAGCAGAGTCAGGAATAAATAATCTTCTTCGCTGTGCTTTTTTACCTCTAACTTTAGCTTCAGCTTTTGAAAAACGCTTTTGAGATTGAATGTCTAAAGAATGTTCTAATATTTTATTTACCTCTAAGTTGAAGTCTTTTGATGCTAAAGCTTGTTGTACTTTAGATTTAATATCTAATTGATCTAAAACTCTTTTAACAGCCTTAACGTTAGGCATAGCATCGTCTACAAAGTACATATCGTTATAACCTTCGCTAAACTTTTCCAGCATCCACATTGCCTTAGCTTCGCCAGTGCTGTTACCTAACCCTGTTATATTCTCTATTGGAAGTTTAACACCTTGAGTTTTTAACCAAGCTTGTATTGCTGGAGCCGCTTCTTGCATACGAGCAGTAAGCACAAATACATTATCCGTGCCGTACTTTTCTATTTGGTTTTTAAGCTTTTGCATTAACGGTCCTTCTTTACCGCCTTTTACATTAACAAAATCTTTAAAGTCAAACTTATATCCTTGTTCAGCAAGCTCAGGGCCTTTAAGCGGAAACTGTTCTGAGCTTATTTTTATAGATTCTTTACCTCTTGTTGCTGTAACAAAGTTTTTACCGCCTATAATTAGTGTTTCATCAAAATCAAAAGTAGACATACCTCTTGGGTTTTTATTTTTTAATCTACCTTTTCTATAAGCTTCATCTCTTATTCTTTTGTTTTCTAAGTTTTCTGTTATAGTAACGTTTTTAGATGGCAGCCCAGCGGCTTTAGCTTTTTTAAGATTTACTTTAGCTAATCTATTTATAGCTTTAGCAGCTTGACTTCCTTCAATTATATTGTCTGCTAGTTGGTCGTATGTTTTACCAGATCTTAAATCTAAAGTTGACTCCATGATCTGTCTTTCTTTCATAAACTCATACTTAGCGGTTACATCTGTATTTATATGTTTTTCAGAATAAACGCTTGTAGTATTACCTGGTTTATCTATTCTTTCTTGCAAAGTTTTTTCTATTATACTTTGCTTATATACTCTAGTTAAAGCATTAGTTTCTTCTACAAACTTAGACTTATTACCTGTATTACGAAGAGCAGATACGAGCATGTTTCCTGCAAAATTAGCTAATTGAAACTCATGCTCACTGTGATATTTTTTCTTTATAGTAGGTAAAACACTTTTTAAAGTTACCGCTGTGTGGCTAGCTAAACCTCTAAATATACCAGGGCCTCTACTAGTTTGAGCTTGTAACATGTAAGCTATATTATTAATTGCTTTTGCTTTTTGCTCTATAGTTTTAGCGTTGTTTAAGTAATCAAATATTTTACTAGAAGTATATTTCAACATGCCTTCGTTAGCTTCAAGCATTTTTTCATAGCCTTTAACAGTACCGTCTGGCGATAGCTTTTCTTTAACATGCTTAGCTATTTTAGCTTTACCTTCGCTTGTAGCTATATCTTCAAACTTTGCATCTTTTAATGTGTTTTCTAACAAAGTTTTTACCGTAGAGTTGTTGTTAACTTTTATAAGTTTATAATTAAAAGGTAAGTTTTCTTTAATACCATTTAAGCCTTCCATGATACCTTTACCCATTTCAGCGTTAAATATCATTGGTCTTTTTCCTCTAAACTCTCCAGTTTTAGAGCTTATATTGTCTACTAAAGGTCTATACCCAAATCTAAGCATACCCTCACCCATAGTAGGTCTAATAATATTTTCAACATTACTTAACAGTCTAGCGTCAAAAGAATTAAAAAACTCTGGTAAAAACTCTTCAGCGTATTGTTTTGAAAATATAGGATCTGCTGTTCTGTCTGTAAATTTTTCATTTATATTTAGCAGCTCTTTAGGTATTCCAGCTTCTTCAGCAAATTTATTTACAAGTTCAAAAATACTAGTTTTACCTTTAGAAGGTTTGTAGCCAGCATCAAAAACTATAGGTTCAAAAGCTTTTCCTTTTATTAAACCTAAAGTTCTCATACCTTCTCCAACTTTTATAAAAGTGCCTGTTACAGTTTCAGAAGGTTCTATAAGCCTCATAGATTCTAATATCTGTTGTTTATACGGTTTTAAATCTTCGTACTTAGATATTATTTCTAATGTAGCAGCTTTAGCACCTGCTCCGTTTGCTATTTTACGGCCTAACTCGTTTACAGCTAATTTAAGTTTAGCTTTACTAGCCATAGTCTCAGGTACAGTTCCTTTTAAAGTTGTTTTTATTGCTGCAATGGTATTTTCAAAACCCATAGCCTCGTAAACACCTGGGCTTTTCTTTTTTAACATTTCAACAACACCTGGATTATTAAGCCTGTCTAGTCTAAGTGTTTGATTAAAATAGCTTTCAAACAAAAACTGCATAGCTCTATCAGCCCTTGTTTTATGTTGTTGAGGTCTTCCTGTTCCGTATATTTTGTTATACAAAACATTTTCACCTTTAGGATCTATTTTTTCAAACTTTTCAGGACCACTAGCACGTTCTTTTGCTGTTCTTACAGCTCTAGCTACTTCACCAAACTCAGACATAGCCATACGAACTCCAGTGCCTTTAAACAATGTATCAAAAGTTTTCTTTATACCAGTAACCTTTTCACCTGTAGTATAGTCTTTGTCTAATAATATACCTTTAAATAAATCTTTACCTTGCTTTTCAAAAGTTTCTTTTATTTGCTCTTTATTTTCTCCAAACTGTTTTTTAAATTCATCAAATGCTTTAGGAAATTTTTTATAAGCATCTCTATAATTTTCTCTTCTTACGTCATTTAAAGATTCAGCTTCTGTTAAAAACTTTAAAGCAGCCGCTTGAGTCTCTGCTTTTAGCTTTACATTATCTTTAAACAGCTTGTGCTCTCTTAAATCTAGTTTGCTTTCTAGCTTATATTCTTCAATTCTTTCTTGTTTTGTTTTTTGCTTAGGTGTTTTAGCTTCAACAACACCACCTCCTAGGTCTGCTAGCTGTGCTTCAGATATATCATCTAAACTTTTGCCAAACTCCATACCTTGAAACTCGCTTTCAGTAAATCCAGCTTGCTCTGCTATCTTATGTATACGTCTGCTTAATAGTTGACTAACAGTTTTAGTAAGGTTTTGTTTTCCTTTGTAGCCTTCTGCCTTAGCTTGCTCTATAAACTCGCTAGTTCCAAACTTAGCGTTGTACTTTTTTTCTAGCTCTTTAACTTTTTCTTCAGTTAATCTTTTGTTTCCTTCAGAATCAAAAATATCTTTTACTTCTTTTTCTTGTCCTTTTTCTTTTTTAATAGATGTTCCAAATTCTTTTCTAGCTTCGTACTCGTTTATAATACCTATTAAACCTCTGTTCTTAGTAGTCGTAGGATTAGGTCTATTAGTATCGTACACTAAATCAACAGCTAAGTTATAGCTTTTTGTTTTGCTTTCTGCTATTCTAGGATATAGCTTTTTAATAACATCATAAACAAGGCCGTCAAACTGTTTGCCAGCTACAGACGTTTCATTAGTAAAATCAGGCATTATTAAACGCTCTATACCTTCTTTTAACTCTTTACCTTTCTTACCCTTTACTATAGCATCGTAGGTTTGTTGAGTTTTAGCAGACATCTCTACACTTTTTGAAGGCATAGTATAGTCTTCGCTAGCTTGTTCTTTTATTTTACTTGGAGTTCTACTGTCCATCTCTATAGGCTCTCCAAACGTGCCGTCTTCTTTAATTTTCTTAAACATTTCGACTTGCTTAAGAGTTAAAGTTCCAGATTTAATAGATCTTGAAAAATTATATAAAAAATCTATCATATCTTGTTTTGAATTATTTTCAAAAACACTTTGGCCTAATCTTCTATTTGTAAATTGATTTATATCATTTTTTATTCTTTTCCAAGTACCTCCTTTAGTATGATTAGCATAAAACCTAGGATTAGCTAAAAGCTCTGCTGTATAAGCTAAAAACTCATTAGCTTTTAATGACTCTGAAGATTTACCATACTCATTTTCAATAAACTCGTTAAGACCCATGTTTCTTTTTTCTCCAGTAAGCTTACCGTTTTTATCTTTAACATCTATGTCAACAAAGTGTTTGCCTGGAAAAGCACCCTCAATAGCTTTTTTAAATTTCATTAATTGTTCAGGGTTGTTTTCAAACACTTTCTTCATAACGAAGTGTGTAACTTCGTGTGGAACTTTACCTTCCGTAATTCTATTTACATCTACTATTATCGTCTTGCCATCAGCTTTAAACTCAGCTGCAGAATCATCAAACTCAAATCTTCTTTTACCATCTTTATCAAGTCTTTCAGAAACAACTTCAAATTCTATTTCTTTATTAAATACGTCTTTTAAGTTTCTTTTTTGTCTATCTAATATTTTTTTTACTTTTACAGGATCTTGAAAATCAGCTGTTTTGTATATAGTATTTAAAGTATTACCAACACCAAACAATAAGTCTTCAGCTTTTTCTTTTTTTAACTCTAACTCTGCTTTACCAGCTTCAGTAGCTACTGTGCTTTTTATACCTTCTTCATAACTTTTTATTTTACCTGTAAGTTCTCTTTCTAGACTTTGTAATCGGCTAGTAGTTCTAAAATAATTCTTAAAGTTTTTATTAGCAAACCCTTTAGCGCCAACCATTGCAAAAACAAAATAGTCAGTTATAAAGTCTTGTGTTTTAAGATCTAAGTCTCCGTAGTTTTCGTTTAAATATGTTTGATAAGTTTCTTTACCTTTAACGTCTCTAACTAAGGCTTCTAAGTTAGCGGCTGCTTGAGTAGATAGAGCTCCAGCAAAACCACTTCTATTAACCGTAAAAAGAGTATTCAATAAATTCTCACCTGTTTTAAATCTAGGTAGCATAGTGCCAACAGCGTAAAATCCAACACCACCACCTTGATGATAGTGCTCTTCAAAGGCTTGAGCCATTTTAAACTCTTCACGAACAGCCATATACGTGTGATAAGACGTTTTTTGAAAAGCGCTACCTTTAGAAGCTTTTTCCATTAGTTTTCCAATACCTGTTATAGCACCTGTCTTTTTTAATGCAACGTCTATTAGAGCAAACTCTGCAATAGCTGGAATAAAGCCGGCCACACCTTCATAAACTCTATATGCCCCTGATCTTTTAAAGCGTTCTTTTTGAGAGTCTGTAGCTTTTATATCTGTAGTATTCACTATTGTCTCTAATACGTCTCTTTGCTTTCTTTTTGACTCAAACTCTATGTCAGTGCTAGCTTCAGAACCACCAAACATACCTCTAAAACCCTCTACTACAGCCTCGTAACCTCTTGTTGGTAAAATTTCTTTAGTAGAAGCAGGGTCAATGTTTAATAGGTGCATATCTCTAAGCACAGCACCTTCTTTTATGTTTTGTATTTTAGCGTCTCTATGATCTTTTATTAGTCTTTTAAACGCTTTAGATTTATCGTCTTCAGAATATTCGTCTTCATCAAAAAATCTTTGCTCTGCTAAAGTAAACTTTTGTTTATCAGTTTTTTCAGTTAAACCAAAATAACCTGCTGGAGATTCAAAATAAGCCTTATCTTTTATACCAAACAAACCCATAAAAGTGCTAGCTGGATCTACGCCAAACTTTTCATCACCAACTTGCGCTTGATCTTCTGGGTCAACTTCAAACGCGCCTGGATTTTCAATACCCATACTGAAGCCGTCTGAGTTTACAGTAGCGTCGTAATACCTAGCTAAATGCTTTAATTTAACATTAAGCTCATAGCCTAGTTTATTATCACCTTTAACTTCATAGCCTAGCTTTTTAAAAACAGCTAAAGCTTGAGGATCGTTTATTGTAATATCAAACATTTGTTCGCCCTGTCTATTAAGCATAAATCTTTTTCTGCCATTAGCATTAAATACTTGCTCTATAGTTTGCGCATGAGTTTTTTCTATATTACTTTTTATTCCATCAAACTCATCTTTAGTAAAAGTCATAGCTGTTTGAGCCTCAGGAGCTTCTGGATTTACATATAAACCCGTAATAGGATCTATTAATCGCTCTGTGTCAAACTGAAAAAACGTTTCTGTATCTTTTCTTAGCTTTTCGTTTTTTAAAAGCTCATTAGCATATTCTTTTGTACCAGGTTCGAGATCTTTTATTTTTTGATTACTTTCGTATAAAGCTTTTTGCTCAGGACTAAACTGCTGTATAGCGGAGGATAACGTAGCATTATCTAATATATCAAAAGTTATATTTTCTTCTTTTATAGCATCTGCTAAATTAACTTCAGCTCTTTCAATTTCTCTTTTAGAAGCCCTGTCAAACTGCTTGCTAATAGCGTTTTTAACCACAACTTCAATGCCTTGCTCATCTAATCTTGATATATCTTTGTCCGGAGCGTATGACTTAAATAATCCTAAAAACCCACCTTCAAAATCACCAACTTTTTCTTTAATAGCTTTTTGTATAAGTTGATAGTCTTGATCATTACCCACGCCGCTTTTGCCACCATCTTCAGCTCTTTGAATCCACTTGAAGCTGTAATCTTCGCCTAATATATCAGTCATAAACTGCTCGTCTTCAAGCAGGTCTGCAACTTTGTTTTCAGCAACTTCTCTTTGTTTTTTAAACTCTTTATCTAAATTTAATTGTTCTTGATCTTTTTGTTTTTCACGATTAAAAAACCCCATTAAGTTTTTATGAAGATCGTCAAATGTTCCGGCCATTTTACCTCTAAAAGCGTTAGGAACATCAAATACATCAGAATACTCACCTGTATTACTATCGTAAACTTGAATTTTATCTTTACCAGTTACTTGCTCAGTAAACTCATAACCAGTGCCTTTATACCAAGTATTAAGCTTTGATACCATGTCGCCTTCTGCTTGAAGCCAAGATATACCTTCTTTTAACTGATCTACGCTAGGGTGATTTAGTCTTGGTGATTCCAAAGAAATATTTTCCGATGCTAAATCCGTATCGGGTTGAGACGTTACAGCCGCATCGGTCGCAGCAACGTCTTGTGTCTTTTCCACGAGACCCTTTTGTTTCATTGTTTCTAAGTATGAATCAAAATCCATACCGTATTTTTCAGCCGCACCCTGAAGTTGCTCTAAAGAGTATTCGTCGCCATTTAATTCGTACATAATATTATTTATTTGGATTTAAAGGATCGTTTGCTACAATTGCATTATACAAAGATTCCATTTCAGTCTTGCTATTAACTCTGTATTTTTTACCGTCATACTTTACTACATAAGCACTCATTGCATCAGCATCGTTGATAGTGCCATTATTACCATCGCCTTCAGTTACATGCGGAAATAATTTTATTATTTTTTCGTAAGCTTTAGTTTCTTTTAGTCCGTCGTCTTCTATACTCATAAAATCAGACTTTAAATCAGCTTGCTGCTGCTGTGTTTTTTTAGTTTTTTCATCAACAGTGCCACCTAAATATTGTATATAATCTGAAGCAGATCTACTAACGCCTCCGTCAATTGTTTTTGATTGATCTGAGTTTTTAACAGTTATATAAGTTCCGTCATCTTGTCTTATAGCTGTGTTATATTGATCTATTGGCACCATGTTAGCGCCTTGATTAAACAGATTTACAGCGTTAGCTTTGTAATCTATTTTATCGCTACCTTTGGCAGCTTGAGTTTTATTGTAAACGTTGTTGCCCATCTGCCACTGTGTTTTGCCTTCACCGTCTACTAAAAAGTCTATATAAGCTTGCTTAGTAGCTGAAGGATCGTAGTTGGGGTGTGTTTTATCTGTAAGTACGTTTATAAATTTTGTAGCATCTTTTTCAAAATCTTTTTCATCAATTTTTCCATCAGGCTTTCCATCAGGACCTGTTACATCTAAAGACTTGTCTGTAAACTGAAACTGATTATTTAATAAATTAAACATTTGTGCAGACTCTTTAGTATCAGCTGTAGTTAAAGCATCAAAAAACGACTGTTTTTGCGTACCAAACTTCTCACGAAGCATTGAACCTACTGTTCTTTCGTTTATTAAATCACTTAAATTGTTTCTTAATTGATTTTGCGTATTATCGTCCCATGCACCACCGCCTTTGCCAGTGTTGTATAACAATTGAGTAAGCTTAGCTGTTTGCTCTTTAGTCTTAGGATCTTTCATGACCATAAGTCCTTTTACAAACTCAATGTCGCCTTGCATAGGTTTACCGTACTTGTTATTTTTTACATTACCATCCGCGTCTAAAAAACTAATAATTTCATTACCGCTTTCGTCAAAATCTATTTTAGTGCTACCTATAACTTCACCTTTAGCGTTTTTAACTTCGCCACCACCCGCAAAAAACGTACTAAAAAAGTTGTTAGAGTCTTCACCCATCATAACGTGATCAAGACCGCCTTCTATAAAAGAAGATTTAGCTTCTTGCATAACATTGTCTATTTGAGCTAAACTAGCGTATATCTTGTCTTCTTTACGTCTATTAGCCCTCATTTGCTCTCTACGATCTTTTGACAAAAACTTTGTTTCACCTCTTATCTCTTCACGCTCTTGCTTTATACTTTCTAGCTGTTGCTGTAAAGTTTCGGTTTGACCTTCAAAATATTTACCGCCAGCTTGTATTAACTCGTCTTGCTTTTTGGCTTCAGCTATAGCCGTACCAGCCGCTGTACCTGCCGCTTGAGCTGCTTGTGCAATACCAGCGCCAAGTTGACTCATGCCTTTAGCATAAGACTGTGCTATATTATTAAATATTCCTGATAAATCTTTTGGTACACCAGCGTACGCCGCTCTTGTTGCAGCGCTAACTAACGTAGCGTCAGCTTTACCACCAAATCCTTGCATTTTTGCCATAATTTATTTTTTTATCCCATTCCAGCTATTGCGCTTCCAGTACCTGAAGCAACGCCACCGATTATTTGACCAAACATACCCATACGAGCAGCGTGCATTTGAGCACCCATACCTATGGCAGCCATTTGATTACCAAAAGCAGCTTGTACGCCCGCGTTAGCGCCACCGTAGTCGCCGGCTGACATACCTAATAATGTAGACTGTCTACTTATTTCCGCGCCTTGCAGCATTGCAGCACCACCTCTTTCTGCCATATCAGCAGAAGCAGCACCTTGAGCTACAGCCTGCTGTATTTGCATCTCTGTTTGACGTTGCGTTTGATCTATTTGTTGACCAGCTTGAGCAGCCATCATTGCGTTTTGTCTTTGTTGTTGAGCTATATCTACAGAAGCTTGTCTAGCAGCCATAACGCCTTGATTAGCTAAAGTTTGTGCTAAACCAGCTATACCAGAAGTGCCTGCCGAGCCTGTTAGTGCTTGTAGAATATCAGCTCTTTGCTGTGCTGATTGCTCCATTTGAAAATCTGCCGCGGCTGTAGAAACTTGTAGTTCTTCAAATCTGTTTTCCATGCCTTCATACGCGTTTTTAAGATCTGCGTAATAGTTTTGCATGTTGTCATAAGGATTGAAAAACTCCATTTGCTCATAATCAGCTTGTCTAGCTTCATACTTTTGCATAGCCTCTCTCTGCAGCTGTGTATTATAATTAAACTGCCTATTAGCTTGCGCTTGAGCCTGTCTTTGTATTTGTCTATTTCTTCTAGCTCCCATATTATATATATTTAAATGCTTCGTAAGATGGTCTACTTTCATCTACAAACCATCGTAAATCTTTATGTGTTTGTCTTAAATATTTATCGCCACATACAGTGAACATGAACTTCACGCCCTGTTGCTTAGCTTTGAACTCTGTGTTTGTTATGAATAATCTCATTAACTTTTTTCTGTTTGGCCCTCTGTAGTTTGGATTTGAAACTATCCACGTTAAATAACCTATAGGTGCGTTACCACCTAAAAACAAAAAACCCATAAACACAGGTGTACCTTCGTGTTCTATTACGTAACAATTCTCATCGTTAGGTAATATTTCTTTTTCTATACCTGTCTCACCTTTCCACCACCATTCCCACCATCTGCAGGCTTCTTCGTAATCGCCTTGTTTAAACGATCTAAATACTACATTATTCATTTAATTAAATTTATATGTAGTATAGTCACATTTATTGCTTTTTATTTACTGCTTTCCACTATGTTAGCAGTAACGCCAAACAGCTCTGCTTTAATAGCTTTGCTGTTTGTCATCGTAACATCCATATAGTAACCTCTAACATTAGACTTATTGGCTGGCTTAGTAAACAGTAAAAAAGCACCTTGAGGAACAGTAGTTGAAATTGGGCTATCAACCACTATACTACCGTCTTGTAATATATTGCTAACAGATCCTATCAACGTAGGATCACCAGTTGTTTGTTGGTAATATCCACCGCTTTCGCTAGAAACAGTTTCTGTTTGTTGAAAATATAAAATATCACCAACTTGAAGCGAAGAAAAATTTTGCGAGTCTGTATCTATATTTATTATCATGATGCTGTTCCTGGTGTTATAAGTTTGTCTAAGTCTATGTTAATTATTGTATCAGAAGTAGGATATGTTAAAATTCTTATAGGAGCTTCTAAAGTCATTTGCTTAAAAAATCCGCTAAAAAATATATCTTGTCCTACTTTCAAAGGACCTACAACGCTGCTTAAGGTTACTAATCCTGCAGAAGAGCTAACCGTATTTACAGCACTAACTGTAGGTGAGCCTGATATTCCAGGTCCGGAAACAACAGCGCCAGCACCTATAAAATAAGTTCCGTTTAAAGCTACTTTAGCGCTAGACGCATCTGTGGCTTCATCAGCTATGCCACTGTCTGCTCTAACAGTTTTAGACGTTGGGTTATTGATAGTTCCGTCAGACAAAATGGGGTCAACTCTAAGAATAGCTGTGTCTCTACCGTCTATAATAGCGCCAGACATAGCTTGTATAGTACTATTACCATAACCTCTAAAAGTTAAAGTAACACCGTCACTAGCAGTTTGAGTATGAGATAAAGTTATAGTGTTTGCCGCTGCGTCAATTGATTTTATATAAGGGTCAGTTCCATTTACACTTCCGCCGCTGATGTTTGTAAGTATTGCTTTAATCGCCAAACCTGAAACATCATCTAATTTTATTGTAACAGAAGAGCTTACAGCACCGTCTACGGTAACTGTTTTTTCGTAATAATAAATTTGATCTGGTATTCCTTTTGCTAAAAGAGTTAGATAACCGCTAGATGTAGTGTTAGCACTTAATCCAAAAGCGTTGTCATCGTGGCTTCTGTTTACAAGATCGTAGTTGGCTTGAACAGTTACACCAGAGACAAGTCCAGGGCTTCCCACGCTTGTCACGTCTGTTGCTGCTGGACTAGAAGAGTATGTGTTAGCGTTATCAGTGGCAACTCTAAAAGTTACAGTAACATCGTTTATCTGTGATATTTTTTTATTTATAACATTTACAATTTTGTTATTTAATAATATCTCTGTATTATCGTCAGGAGTTAATAGCAAAACTTGATAGTCTGTAGTAGAGCTTGAAGGAAACCTAATATTGCTAGAATATTCAGGTGATTTCATTTCGTGATTAAAGTTACACTCTGGAGTGAAGTTAGTCACAAAAGATTTTGTTGTAAAATTATAAAAGCTTTGTGTAGATGTTTTTATTATCTGAAGCATGAATACAGCACCAACATCTCCTTTTATAGTAAACACTCTAGTTTGAGCCGCGGCCGCTAGATCACTAGTATCTATATCAAATAATGTAATTTGTTTTTTACTCATCTATAAATTCTTCATCATCACTACTAGTAGCAACGCTATTAATAATACCTAATCCTTGCATAACAAAATCTTCGTACTGCAAGTCACCTATATCTTTGCTTTGTATTCTTCCAAACCACTTTCCTTCTTTTTTGCTAAACTCAGATACCAAACCTTTTTCTAAATCTGTGTTTAAGCTGCTTACCGCCCAGCCATTTAAATCTGTTTCAAAACTAAATTTACTTGGATCGACAAAGGTTTTACCTTGAGTTCCTTCATAAGATATGTTTCTAAATGATTTTACAGTTTCTGGAGCAACATTAAATATAAAGTTAACATTACTACTATATTGCTCTTCGTAGAAATTACATCTTAACGCATTTTCATGATTATGCTCGTATAGTTTTGCTTTGTCAAAAGTATAATATTTTTTAGAAACGCTAACACCGTGCTCTGGTATAAAAGATTTAAAACTAGTCCAACCTTTTGCTGTTTCGCTAAACGATACTGTTTTTGAAACGTAGTTTAATAATTGTCTTTGCAAGAACATATTGTCAATACTTCCATTAACAACACCTGTTTTACTTCTAACTACTAAAGTGTCAGCTAAATACCCAAGACCTAAGTCAACTTCATCTTGCCCAATAGTAACCTGTTGGCTAAACGTACCAGTTCCACCGTTATTTATTTCTAATATAAAGCCTTGACCAAATTTGTTAAAGTAGTAAATTTCAATAACACCTGTTAAATTAGCGTGAGAAAAACTTATATCATACGTATCACCGTTTGTAAATTGACCTACAACTTGTTCGACTTGTACTCCTTCTATTATGCTAGAAGTCGGAGCGTCATTAAACGTTATAGCATCTAAATCATCATCAAAAACAATGTAATTGAAAGTGCTTTGATTAAAGCCGCTAAACGACCAGCTATCTATGCTATTGCCTGTAAAATATTGAGTCGCGTCCGTTAAAGAAATACCGTTTATTTTACCTATAAAGCCACTTGCCGTCTCTGGATAAAAAGTAACTTTTCCATCGTCAGTTGTTCCAGTTGTGTCATTTAAAATAACCTCTGTAGTATTTGCTACAGCCGTAGTTGATACCTCTTGGCCATTAAAAACTCTAGTAACAGTAACGTTAGAAACATTGTCAAAGTTACCTCTTACGTTGTAAACACCAGGCTCAGTTACGTTTGTAACACCAAAACCGTAGAAGTTACCTGTTAAATTTGGTTGAGTGACATAAGCGTTTAGAGCGCCCTGTATGCTACCAGGATAATCAGGATTTTCATCTACTTCAAACTTAAAAGAATAGCCTTGAGCTGTAGCTGAAGGGTACCAGTTGTTAGGCGCAGCCCACGGTTGAGTAAAGTAATATCCGTTGCTTCTAGTAAAGTCTTCTTGAAAACTACTATTAGGTACGCAGTAAAAATTAGCGCTATCACCACCGTAATATATTTCAGGACTTTCGTATTGATAACCTGTTCCATCCGAGTTTGTTGTTATTAGGTGGGTAAGCGCGTGCGGAACTTGATAGTTAGCGCTAGGTGTGTTAAAATTACTAAATTCACCGCTAGTGTTTTGCTCTGTTATATCTACAACATCTATTCTATTTATTAAGCCTCTTTTACCATAAATTTGAATAACTAATTCATCATCGCTGTAATCTGAATGAGCCGCTGAATTGTACTGAAATATTGTTCTAGCAACAGTTCTACCCGCCGTATAATACTCACCACCAGATACTCCAGCCGTAACAGTTGGTAAGGCCACGTATGTTTTTGTAGAGCTAGTAGAAGAGCCTCCACTAATTCGCCCGTACGTTCCTTTAGGATAATTAACAAAGCCAGGATTATTTTCATCGTGGTGAGAAAGCCCATAAGCGCTTGCACCACCAGCAGAAATAATAGCATCGTTTACACTGCTATATCCAGCTGCTGTAGCGTCAGCGTGTGTTATATCACCGCTAGCGTCTAAAACATCAGAAGAACCATAACCTGTTTGAATAACATCAGCGCTAATGCCGCCTACAAAAGAAATAGAATCTTCTATGTTCCACTCTCCCGAGGTTCCTCTAGCTGCTGGTTGGTTTCCGGGATCAACACTTTCATACTCTACATCCATTAAGTACCAATGACCATCTTGAAACTCACCGTAGCCACTTTGCTTTATATACACGCTAGTAGAGTTTCCGTTTGTTTTGTGAGCATCTACATATATTTTGCTGTCTGTATTTTCTGCGTGAACAGTATGACCTAAATCACTTTGCAGTGTAGGTAGAGTACCGCTTCCAGAGTTATTTGTTCCGGTTAAACCATAACTATTTGGATTACCGTTATTATATTGTTGATATGTTGTCACACCGTTGTTTGTGCCGGTGTAATATGTAATACCATGTTCTGTTACGTAGCTGCCAGGGTTTGGCGCGCCAAAACTAGGGTTTATCCAAGGAGCCGCTACGCCACTACCATCATCTAACGTCCACGCTTCATTATCTTTGTAATAAACTTCAGACCAAGCAGGTATAGTTGTAGAAGGTACAGCTGGAACTTCTGTCACAGCGGCGATAGCGCCTACAAACTCACCTGTACCTTGTTGAGTAGTAACACCTGCCTCTGCTATTGCAGGGCCGCCTGGATCTACTAAACTTCTTACCTTTTCAAATTTAATACTAGTAATCCAAACCTCTAAATCATCATAATTCCAACCGGTTGGAGGCGGATTATCATTAAAATCAGCGTCTGGATTAGGGTACCATTGAGGTCTTACGCCAAACTTAGTAAGTATTGGATCTGTAGAAATATTGTTATTCACATAGTTAGTCGTATAATCACTATTAGATTTATTAGGATCTTTAAACATTACATAAGTGACAAACTCTCTTTCAGTATTGTCTGCAGCGTAACCAATTGAAGCGTCTCCCATAAGTTTTTTGGTGCTTGCAAAACCGTAATTTCTAAGCATACCAGTTGTAGATGTTTGAATACTGCTAGCGGGCTCACTTGTTATTGCAGCCAGTGTGCTACCCATGTTATCTACGTCCATAACGTAATCTTCCATGCCGCTAGTACTGTTGCTGGGGCCTACTAAGTTCATGTAGAATCTTAAGTAACCTGTTAAAGTGTTATTATTAGCATAGTTAGCTGAAGCTTTAAATTTTATTGTTATTTTAACTACTTCTGTTTCAAAAATAGTCATATTAGTAGCGGCTGGATAAGAAAGGCCTTGAGGCGTAGTATTGTTTAATACTTCTGTCGGAACATTCGTGTTAGGTATTGCATTAATTGTCCCACTAGCGTAAGTATTAGGTATACTAAAGTAAGGCCGCATGTCACCTCCATCGTTACCAAGCGTGCTCCAACCAGAAAATCCAGGAGATACATTTTGTGCAAAGCCCCAAAATTGATAGTTAAAATCTACCGTACTTGCAGCGCCAGTTGAAGCTGTAGCTGCAACACCCCAGTCAGCAGCCCAAAGATCACCAGTGCCATTATTAATTGAAGCTGTAGGATTGCTAAGGGCGTTGAGAGAAGCAGAAGTATTGTTCCATTCGTATATAACAGTACCGTTGCTCCAATCACTTTTTGTTTGAAATGTAGCGTCTGTTTCTAATACAGCTTCTTGCGTGATAGTATAAACATCTACTAAAACCTCTGTACCAGGATCGCCTTGAACAGGTGCTACGTACTGCTGAAAATATCCTTGAGATATTTCAGGCCAATTAGTTACAAATACGCGCGAGTCGAGTCTTTTATTGTAAATTAAATTTAAATCATTGTGTTCACCATTACCATCTGCACTTAAAAAGTTCTGTTGAACTAAACTATCATTGTAGTTTGTTCCAACTATATTGCCACCGTTCAGCACTCTTTCTACTGGATCAGAAGTTAAACTAGATATTCCAACACCATCCTCGTCAAACTCAGAGTTTTGTATTAAGTTTTCTTCAACTCTTTCTTTTAGCGTTAAATTGTAAACACCTGTATATTGATCGTAAGTTCCTAGTAAAGCCTGATTTTTAGGTAAGTTGTCTCTAAACCAATCTTTCATGCCGATGTCGGATATAGGCGTTATGCCGTCCATAGATAATCTTAAAACTGCACCTCTAGCTTTGTCAGCGAAATAAGCTCTATAAGAATCTGAAGCAAAAGACTCAGGGTTCGTAGATATACCGTAATCACCAACAAACGGTACTGCTTGGCCTAAAACGTTTTCAGAAGCCGTTAGCTGTGGATTACCATCAGCGTTAAACACAGCGTCTTTGTTAGCGAGTATTTTAACAACTCTATCTTCGCAAAGAGCTACTAAATCTGTTGATCTTGAAAAAAGCTTTTGTATACTACCGTACGTTGGATTTATATCTTTTGTTATTTTTTGAGCTTGAATAAATTGATTTAAATTATTTACTTTAGAGTTCTGATTGTATACTCCAGAATATATCAAGCTGTTAGTCAAAACTTCTTCCTTATATGGTTCGTCCGTAGTTGTAGACGCTTTAGCACCATTAGTTATTTGCATGGCGTTGAAGTCATCTCTAATTCTATTAGACTCTACGCCGTTTTCAAAGCTAAAGCAATTAAACCAATTTAAACCTATAGGTGAATTATCAGATATTTTTTGATTAATTATAAATCTTCGTTGTAATCCTAGCGCATACTCAGCGTAGTTAACATTAGTATCTTGACTTAAAACATCAGCAGTTACGTAAGTGCCATCATCTCTTGTAAATCTAATTTTTCTACCACCATATTGTATTTCATCACCGCTATCGTCATTTAAGTTTACTCCAGGTGTAATAAATATATACGTGTGAGGATTGTTTGGGTCTTCTCTCCAATAGAGAATTCTACTTTGCTCGTCTATACCTTGTGTAGCTTGTGGAAAATCAGGAAAAGAAACTGTCGATTGTAAAGGTGCAAATGTTGATCTATTGTTTTCTCTTATTTTTAAAGGTATATCATCGCTAGCTTCAAAGTATATATTTAGCTCTGGCAGTTGTCTAGGCTCTGTTTCCCAAACAGCAGAAACGCCAGTGTCTGCACCAGTGCTAGCTTGTGGAAAAGGTGAAATTATAGAAAAGTTTTTAGAAACGCTACTATCTATATCGCCATCATTGCCTGTAAATATATTTGTATTACTAACAGTGGGCTTTTTATCAAGCTCTAATATAAAACAAAGTCTTCTATTGTTAGCAGAGCCAAACTGTTGTATTTTATTTTTTAAATTTGTTTGCTTAGTGGCGTTAGTTCTATCTGTACCCCACTCATGAGCTGCCTCCTCAACGCTATCTCCAGCCCAAACCCAGTCTGTGCCGTCCCACTCTTTCCTAGCTCTCCAAGGCGTGTGATTGTACAGTTTAACAGATTTTTTATTTAGTATAGTGTAAACCTCGCTGTCACCTTGAAACTTTATTTTGCTATTTATATTAAGCTTTAGCAAAAAGCTATTTATAGAATCTACTTGCTCGCTTGTAACCCCATAGGTGCAGTCCCATTGTCTTTCGTGAAGCTCTAAGTATTCTTCTTGTTTACCTGCTGAAGAATATCCATATCCAAAAGTGTTTGGAACATTATACCCAGGCGGAGTCCACTTTCCAGAAATTAAATCATCAGACCACTCAAAAGCTATGTGTCTAATACCACCGGGAAATACAGTGCTCGAATAATCAGGTCTTGGAGTAATAGCTCCACCACCAAATATTCCTTTCATCTGCCTAGATAAAGTAACGTCTGCCAGCTCTATACCTTGATTGTCGTCTGTTATTAAATTGCTAAAGTTAATTGAGCCGTCGTGTAAATCTTTACCTGGCGCTAAAAAAGAAACATGAATATAATGCTTTCCTGTTTCATTGCCGTAAAAGCTTTTTAAATTATTCTTAGCTAAGCCATTAGAAGTAATATGAGAAAGTCCAGTCCATTGTTTACTTCCACTGACATGGCTACTATTAGTAGTAACAAAAGGTTCTAACCCGTTAAAGATTCTATCAGTATCTGGCGTTGGGTAGTAATAATCATTTATCCAACTACCTTCCTCAAATCCTCCGTCGTTTCTATTCCATACAGGGTAATTGTATCTAACGCCATTTTGATCTCCTTCAAACTCACCAACCCAGCCTTGCTTTGAATATTTGGCATATTTCGTGTTACTAGTTTGCGCCGCTGCTACATTTAAGCCATCAACAAAAAATGATTTTTGAGGTAAATTACTCCACTTTGTTTGCGTGTCTGTTATTCCATAGGCGGCTGCTGATAAATTGTTTACATCTGCAGGATTGTTAAAACCTTCACCGTTGTCTTCTACGTTGAATAAATTACCTGAAGTATAATTACTACCACTAAATATTGCGTTTCTATCTACATGCCAAAATATAGGTGTTTCAGCTTCTTTGTAAAGTAAAGTGTTTACAGAATCAAAAACGTTGTAGTATAGATATTTATTAAAAGTATCATCACTAGCCAGTTGTACAAAAAACTTACCAGAAAAATCTTCATCAACAGATATTTTTCTTTCTTCTACTTTAAATATTATACTTTCATTTACCGTTGGTGTGGTAGCACTAGTGTCTTCCGATTCTTGAAAATTAAGACCTGTGCTAGAACCTAAATTAGCATCTGTAGCTGATATTTGTTTCTCTAATTTTAAAGTATATTTTCCACCTCCAAATTTAGCGCTTACAACCTTATATCGAGAAGAGCTTTCAGATGTTGAAGTAGAAACATTAGTCCAAGATATATAAATGTCTAATCTGCTTAACGAGATAGAGTCTACGTCATCGTCTATTGCATCAACTTTTATTACTTCAGTATTAGTGTAACCTGTGCCAGAGAGCCAAGTGTTTCTATCAACTTCAATGGTAGACGTTGTATTAGCTATGCTAAACGCAGCATTGTTAAACAAAGTGCTAAAGTCTTGTGTGCAATTACCTAATTCGTAAAAAGTATATTTTATAGCGTCTGGAACTTCATTTTTTATATCTAAAACTCTATATTTATTTTGATCATATATCGCTTCTGGTTGACCGCTGACATCAGAAGATTTAAGTATTATATAGTCATCTTCTTTTATTTTATTTCTGTCTGCAGAAGAAAAAGAGATCCAAGCCGTTTTATCTTTATTTTCAAAACCAACATAAGCGTTAGGCGAATAAGCCTTGTACATAGAAAGATTATAATACTCACCGGAGGTTTGCTTAACAAAAAACTTACAATACTCTGCCCAGCTAGGCGTGTTTTCCAAATAAGTTGAAAAAGATATAGGTGAAGTAGAAATAGATCCTTGATCAGCATCTCCTCTCCAAGGAACTCTAACCGCACCTTGCTCGTTAGTTATTACTGGTGTTTCTCTACCGTACTTGTCGCTAAATACTACACCTATTTGATAATCTCTTTGAGACTTTATGCTTTCAATTCCTCCGTTTGAGTAATCTAGATCTCCAACTCTAGGTTCATAGCTAGCATAAATCTTTGGCGGAAGAACAAAGTCGTAGCCTTGCTTGTAGTTTCCGTATACTAATCTATTACCACTTATTTCTTGAGCCATAGCAGATCTTGGAACATTGTCCCATGGTCTAACTAATTGATCTGCGGGTAGAGCACCTTTTACGTTTTCAGAAATTATAGTGTACTTACCTTTATGCGGCTTGTATATAGTTTCTAAACTCGTACTAGTCGAAAAATCAAAATTAGGCTGTGACCCTTGAGCGTTCCACTCTGCATCTGTTTTTTCTACGTTAGCTAAAACATAGACTATAGTAGAATCCTCTTGCTTATAAAGTATATCTACTTGATCAACGTCTTCAGGTATATTATCAGGTATAAAATCAAAAACATCTATTGATTTTATAGAATTAACCATTGCTTGGTTATAACCTTCTTTTGAGCCAAAGTAGTTATTTAAGTTTATTTCGTTTTGAAAGTTTGCGTTAAATATAACTTGTGTAAAAGGCCCAATAGCAGAGTATTGACCATCGCTGTATTTATATCTAAAAGCTAACCTAAAAAATGTTTTATCAAAAAGGCTCGACTCGCCCTCCAGCAAGCTTTCGTTGATAGTAAACTTAGGGGCAATGTTAGGCTTTTTTCTAATAACAGTAATATTTTCTTCTTTAATATCACCTAGAGATATACCGTTAGATATTAATTGAGTATGTTGAGTATAATCTAGTGTGCCTAGCTTAGCGTTAAGTATGTTTATTCTTTTAGGCTCTCTAAAACCGTCAGTAAAATATATATTGCCACCAAAGACATTTATACCTGTAATAGTTCTTCTAGGAAACTCTAATACATTTTTATTAGCGTCTACTAAAACCCATTGAGCTTCAGGATTTTCTGCCGAAGCATTGTATTCTACTATACCGTCAAAGTTTTCATGAGTAACAAACCAGTAAAACTTATTACTACCTTCATCGCTTGCTACGCCTATACACTTAGAGCCCTCTGGTATTATAGATTCTATTCTAAAATTACCTTTTATATTTTCTATAGCTCCAATATTAGAAGATTCTGAAGAGATTACTTCTATGTTTACAGCGTCTCTATATTGTCCATCGGGTAATAACCTTTCGTCAAGGTCTTTATTCATTTTACCTTGAAGAAAATTTTTCTTTAAATCAGGCATGTATTAGTGTTTTATATGCTTAGATTTACCTCTAAGTATTTGAGTTAATTCTTCTATCTTTAAATTTGATAGTCTAAGCTTAGCTTTTCTTACGGCTGCAAACTTTTGTCTCTTGTAGTACATTTGCTGTCCAACTCCAACGTTTCTTCTTGAAACCATTAGATCACATAGTATATGCTTGTACATCGCGTCTTCGGCAAGCTTTGGAACCTTCATCTCTTCTTCTGTGCCTAAACTATCACTGATATAATCTAATATCACATCTTTACCAGAAATATTAGAACTAAAGTGTATGTTTCCCCTAAGTTCGTCAATATAAAAACTACCGTTAATTTGAGCGTGAGAAGGTTCAATGCCATATCTTTCACCGTGGTTTGGCCACAACACGTCGTCTTCGTAATCGTCGTTTCTAAGCTCTGATGGAGTTTGATCTTTGTATTTCTCCCAAGTTGAAGACTTACCAGCCAGCGTAGATCTTTCTTGAAGTTGATTAGCAGCGTAACTGTTTTTAACTGTTATATCATCTACTCTAGTTTTTACAAAAGCAGAAGTTTGATTTTCGCCCCAAGGTGTGTTAGTCCACTCTGCCGTAGACGTAACAACAATGAATATTTCGTCATACTGCCTAACGTCTACATTATATAAGTTTTTAAAACCTTCTTCGCCCGCCGTCCACTCTACGTAAGCAATATCAAATATATCAGGACTAGCATTTTGAGAAGGATATAAATCACCAGGCCCGTCCCAAAGCAAAGCTTCTATTTGACCAGGCTTTGTAGATATTCCAACTCTAACTGTAGTTAATGGTATGTCTAGTGCGTTAGAAGTTCCTTCGTTACCTATTATAGCAGACAAAACGCTCCAAAGACCACCAGAGTTTCCTGAATCTGCGGCGTAATAATTACCAGCTGAAACTGTAAAGTTGTTTGTTGAAGACATAATATTACCAGCAGAATCATTAGCTGTAGTAGCAGCGCTTGAGTTAGTTGTTCCAGCAAGGGCAGCTGTAGTTGTAGCTTGGGCCTCTACGTCAACGTAGTCTATATTTGTTGTATCTATTTTCTGCCAAGTAGCTCTAGCAGTACCAGCCTCTTGACCTTGAGTCCAAGAAGGAGTTAAAACATGCTCTAAAGCGTTGTTGACGATTTGAGTGTATGTATATTTTTCTCCAGCATTGCTTAACGCTAAAATAGTTCCAGCAGATCCAGCTGAGCCGTGGACTGTATATTCGAAGCTATCTGTCCAACTTTCTAGTGTACCCGTAGCAAAATCGCTGTTAGTGACTAAGTCAGCATTAGATGGAAAATCATAGCTACCATCTTCCGTTTGTCTTATTTGAAAAGGGTTGCTAGTGTGTTTTGTTGGGTATAATGGATGTTTAACTCCTGACGAGTCAACAGAGCTTATTTTAGTATAGTTAACATAATCATGAGGAAGTGGCATTATTTGCGTATTAGGCAGCGTTATTTGTTGAGACTTTATAGATTTAAAAGTGTCAAACGACATTTCAGCTAAAGCTCTTTGCGCAAAAAAAGCAACGTCTGTTCTACTAGCTTTGTTTATTATTTTTTCTTCACCAACATAAACTGTCATAAAATAAGTTATAATGTCGTTTAAAGAAACAAACTGATAGCTTCCGTATTTACTAGAGTCTTGATAGTATTCTCTTTCGTTTGATGTGTTATACGCCATTTGTTATGATTTTTCTTGTTGAATACTTTTTACTTCTTCAGCATTAGCAAATTGAGCTGT
>JACLAC010002733.1_pt1 | contig 21952 bp, 6 predicted proteins | sample 8027881 | NCBI WGS metagenome assembly JACLAC01 (sample SAMN15725517, study PRJNA655200) | protist metagenome | isolation source: fluorescence activated cell sorting (FACS) single amplified genomes of... | place: Spain: Blaines Bay Microbial Observatory, Mediterranean Sea | collected 2016-01-19 | reverse complement strand
ATATTATTGAAGAACTTGATGTTGATGACGACGACGATGATGATGATAATGATGATGACAAAGTAGTAGCATCTGGCGATTTTGCAGTAATACTTTTATTATCATCTATTGAGACGACTATATCATCAATATCAATCATATTATTTGATAACTGTTCTAGAGTCAACACTTTATTATTTAGATCTTTCCTTCCTTCTTCCTCGTCTTGAATGTCAGTTGCTTCATTTGATTTTTGAGATACAATTTTTAAACCAGAGCTACCTTTAGGCAAAGCTGTGGAGTGTCTTGTTTCGTTACTTTTTGAACTTCTCCTTGAACCATTTCTGGAAGTTGTTGTTGAATGTTTTTTACTTTTAGCTTTTCTCCTACTACTTGTATCGCTTCTATTACCATTAATTGTAGAATGGTGTTTATGATGATGATGGTGATGATGGCGATGTTTACTATGACCACTTTTAATACTACTGGCATTACTTTTATAATGATATGATGGATCTTCAGATGCTATTAATTTATGGAGTCTTTTTTCTTGTTTTCGAACTAATTTATCAATAGCCGATAATGACATTCTTCGCAATGTTTCCTCTGATATTGAATTTGTGTCTACTGGCGTTAAAGGCTCACGTTGTTGTCTATTTATAAATCGATCTTTTGCAAGTTTATATTTGTATTTTATATCATCCATATTTATATTTTCTTTACTAGGGCTAGGTATTTTTGCTACAATGTGTAAACGACTTGTTCGTTTATATCTTGAGATTTTCTTTTTCTTTTTACGATGCATGCGTGTATCAACTGTTTTTGGTGGGCTACTAGTAAAATTTGAAGAGTTTCTACTTTTTTTTCTTGGCGTACTTTTTCTACCAGTTCCTCTTTTAATTTTCTTTTTCTTTGAAGTATTTCTTTGTATCCTTTTTTCTAATGTTGGACTTCTATAATGTTGACCAAATCCAATTGCATTGAATACTTTGACTTTCTTCCTTGGCTTATATTTTGGCGAACTTAATTTATCAAAAAACTGATCTAATTCATTTTCAGATAATTGACTTTTACGCAGCAAAGGATTTTCTTTCTTTTTCGTACTACTATATCTTGATAATGGCGTTGATGGCAATGGATGATCGTATTTTGATCGCATCAATGAGGATGATAATAACATTCTTTCATTCATCATTATACATATGTATATATTGTTATATTTATGTTTTACTAATTTTTTACATGTAATAATATATCTTTACACACACCGGATACATGTACATCCATAATCAAATGTGTGTATCTACAATAGATTTGTATTATATTATATGTGGCAGTGATGTAATACAGTATAAATAGTACTAGGCACATAGCTTTAACTTATATTTTTTTTCAACAAAAAAAGGTGTCCAAAGCATAATTTTGCCTTATACTGTGCAGTACCTAGGATTGCGCAAGCCTGGCAAGCGTTTTTTCTTTTTTCGCAACTTTCCTTTCGCTTTTTCTTTGATGGACGACTTTTGATAGGAGAAATATTATATTGCAAAAAATTATACTTGACACAATACAAAAAAATGTCGATAATTAACATGGGAATATCATGTGTCTTTTTTTGATTAGAAAACCGTTGTATATTCGGACACATCTTGATTTATAGAAATAAGTATATATATCGGTGTAGACAATAGAAAGAATCAGTCAGAGATAGATTGTATGCCATATCAATAATATACTTATATATATATATTTGTATATATTATAATAATTGTAGATTTGAATCAAGAAAAACGAAAAGCATATCGTATATATTTTACAAGCAAAAAGAATATATATATATATAAATATATATATCAATATCATGGAAGAATCACAAGTAACGGAAGAAGAGTTGGAGGATTTACGACAAAAATTCCATTTATTGGAAGGTGATCGTAAAGCATATTATGAGATGTCCATGCATACGATGAAATCAAATAAAGCATTGATACAACAAGTACGTAGTGAAAACAAAGAATTGAGACGTGGTTTAGCTGCTATTCAACGGGAGACGAAGAATGCAAATGCAAATGGTATGACAAATGATGAACAAGAGTTAAAAGAGGAAGCTGTTCGAACAGTTAAATTACGACGTAAAACAGATGCTTTGGCAGGTGACATTGATGAGAAACAAGTTCGTTTGCAAAAAATGAGAGATTTAGCCGCTGGTTTGGAACATCAAGGTGCACAACCCCTTGAAGATGATAACCCAACAACTCGTAGAATCCGCATGTTGGAAAATCGCTTGGATAAAGCAATGATTAAATATAATGAAGCGCAAAGTATTAAAAAAACATACGAGCAAATCGTTAAACGTTTAAGAGAGGAACGTGTTGGTTTTGATAATCAATTAGCAGCGGTTGAACGTACATTAGCAGCAAAGGAGCATGATTATCAAGAGTTGATTTTATTATCGAACGATGCACAACATGCTGAAAGTGTTGCAAAGAACGAATTGGAACGTGTCCGAAATACGTATCAAGCTGCGAAAAAAGCAAGGGAAAATGATATTCGTGTTAGAACGGAAATTGTTAAAAATCGACAAGAAGTGACACAAAAAATGCAAGATCGTGAGAAGAAAAAGAAACAAATTATCGCTGAACGAGCAGAAGAGTTGGATCAAGAACTAGCTGAAAAAGCCGCAAAAGCAAAACAAGAAATGGAAGCATTGCAAAGTACCAACGTCAATGTATATGAAGATGCATTCCGTAAGATTAAAGATGCAACTGGTGTTGCTGATGTCAATGAAGTTATACAAAAAATAGTCAATCAAGAGGATACGCAAAATAATTTAATGGACTTGCAAAAAGATAATCAGCAAAAGATAGAAACATTAAAAGAGGAGAAAGAGAAATTAAAAGCTACGGTGGATGAGTTGAAATATAGTGGTACAGGCAATACACATAAGCGTAAAATGGTTGATGATAGCGAGGAAAATTTAAGCGTAGCAACTGTGAAATTAGAGCGTGTCAAAGATAAATATGAAAAATCCGCAAAGAAATTATTAGGTGTAAAGGCTGGTATACGACATTTAACAGAAAAAGTTGAATCAATACGTGAAGAAGATGATCAACATATTTTAATAACTGATGATACTGTTGTGGAAGCATTTTATCAAGTTGAATCTTTATTAACTCGTTTGTTAAAAGAAATTAATCGCAGCAAAGCAACTAGCCCAACCCCAACGCAAAAATTAGCAGTAGCTAAGAATTTAACTATTATGGGTATCAGCGATCGTGAAATCATGGAAACACGCCCATACAATCAACGTGTTAATCTAGTAGCTGGTAATGGAAATGCATTTGATGCATTTGGTATGGAAGATGGCGGGGATGATGATGATATGGGTGGTGATAAAGATGAAGGTGAACAATTGACAAGGGAGAAAATTAAAAAAGCTAGTTCCACTTTAGCTACTCAACATGATAAATCAAAACGTAAATCAAAATATAAAGGGAAAGGTAGGAGATCAACCACGAAAGGCGAATTACCACCAATGAATTGAAAAAAGAAAATATAAATAAAATGTGTTCTTAAAACAAGATATATTTATAATATATTTATATATATATATGATATGTATGTGTGTTCTTAAAAATAAATATTTAAAAAAAAATGGAAAAACAAATATAAAATACATCATGTATCTTTACACACATATATTATATATATATTTTTAATACGTATTATATGACACATGTATTTCACTACTCTAATGGATTAAATATGCATCTGGTAAAATTTGGTATATCATCATCTCCAGATTTTTTACTACCACCACCACCATTATTATTATCTTCGCTTTTTGCTACTTGTACTACCATATTTATTGTCAATACCTCCTCTTCATTTTTTGTATTTAGTGTTGCAGAAAGGAGACCTACATTTGCTAAACGAGAGGGACGTATACCACTAACATTGATAGCATCCACATGAAATTCACAGGAATTACTTCCTTTTTTAATATCTTGCCCTTCAAGGCTTCCTAATACGATAATATGGCGCTTTCTAACCGAATCCACCATATATTGAAAATTCCAAGTTGCATCGTTTAAATTGGTATTTGATTCAAACTGAATAATAATATTTAATTCCTCTTGCAATAAGCAATTATTTGGTTCTACTGTTAATGCAGTGACTTCAAAAGAATTTGTATCTTCATTGCTTTCTGACGTTTTCCCACCTCCACCATCACTTGTTTTCCCTTCATATTTACTCGACATGATTGATTGATTTATGTATATTAGTATGTTTCTATATCCTATTATTGTTTTTATGTTTATATTATATTTATATATATAATAATAATACAAATTCTTTCTATTTCTTCTTTCTTTCTTCTTCTTTGTTAGTTGTTTTTTGTGGGCATTATTTATTATTATTATTTATTGCCGCCAGGTATAGTATATTTTTATTAAAAATACTAATACAAACAAACATAAAGTGAATGCCATATACTATCAATGTGTCATATACATAATAGCAAAAACAATATAGTCTTGTAAATAACATAAACACGTATTGCAATTCTGTTTGTTGTTGTAATTATTATTGTTGCTGTTTGTTTATTTGTGTGAATATTTTATATTTTTATTTTGTTTGGTTTTTGAAAATGTCTACAACATTAACGGAGGAAAAAAAAGAGTTAATAAAAAAAATTTTATACGCATGTGATAGTGCAATATCAGGTATGAGAAAATTAAATAAAAGTTTAGAATCGATTGTAGAAGTCGGTCAGGATGTGGATAAAATAGCAGAATCATGGCATCGTTCTAATGAAACATTAGTGTCATCAACAACTGCGGAATTAAAAATAGATACTAATGCCATAAAATAACAATTTTGTAAAATATATTTTAAGATTTCAATTTTTTAAAATTTAGTCTAACATTTTTTAGTATATATCGTTTTACATACAAATTACATTACATTACATTTTTACTGGGGGTAGTACGTCTCTGATATATTATAATATACAATAACATTCCCGCACGACATCATTTTCTGTTTTTAACACTCTGTGGTTTTTGTTTCTTCATATTTTGACCCACCTTTAGCACCAACAGTTTCAATAACAAATGAAATGCCATCAGCACTTGTATCAGGTACATGATCATTCATCCATTTAATATATTTTTCATATTTTAAAGATTTAAAACCTTCAATGACAGCTGCTTCATCTATATCTTTTAATGTTGGTTCATTTAAACCATTCTCTTCAAATGCTTTTGGTAATTTTAAGCTCATACCTCTTAACACATTCAGCCATGCTTCTGTACTTTGTAATTTTGTACGATATAAACCTTCCAATGCTTTCATGACAATGCCATATAAATCTTTTCCAATAATACGATCTTTTCCCATCGCTTCTTTAGCCTGTCCGATACTAAAGTCAACATTTAATGGATCAGTAGCACGATTACGCGGTTTATATGGTCCACTACCCCAATCACTAAATCGAAAACCAAACCCAGGAAATAAAACACTGTGAAATGAATCTTTCCCAACGAAATAGGTCAAACCTTCATCCATTCTTAATTTTTTCCACAAGACTTTTTCCATCATAGCACTGACAATAGTACGCATTTCACCACCACGGAAAGTAATTTTGTCTTGTGCCGGTACCATTAACGTTGGAAATGCTCTTCCGACATTATCAGTAATTAAATGGCAACCGACTTTGTTGGTTGATGGATTTGATGGCCATTTACGTTGAAAATGTTTTACATCATCTTTACTGTAAATATCATATCCAACCATCTTCATCTTTTCTTTCTCCTTAGGAGGTACAACTGGTAGTGTACCAAACATTACTTGCAATGCCATTAATACGGCTTTTTCAGAAAAATCACCAACAACATTAATTTCAATTCGATCTGGTAAAAATTGTTCATTCACCCACTTCGATACTTTCTCCGGATTCAATAATTTAATATCATCCGGTTCTGCACGACGTATGCGCTTATCCTTTGGAAATGCTGTCTCCAATACTGAATATATTGATTTTGATTTAATAATATCACGAGGCTTTTTCGAACGTTTCTCCCGCATTCGTTCCTCCATCATTTTACCATATGCTTCGCGGACAGACCTAGCAGTAAAAATTGGCATCATTTTTAACCTAGCGTCGCCTAACACTCCAATAACATCATCTTGATCCATGATTGTTTCAGTGGAACATGGTACTGGCTCTTTATCTAAACCGTCGTTTGGACAGGATGTTGATATAATTGCACGAATTTTAAGAAATTCAGTATCACAATTGACCATCGGCCCTTTTGGTGGACCAGGCGTACCAATCCGTTGGCTTACGGATGCTTTATCTTTTGAGCGAAATTTCGCTGCTTTATTTTGTAATGCAGTTGGAAACATCTCTTGATCAACTTTCACATTTCCAGTTCTGGAATATTGTGCGACCATGTAATCTTCCACATCCATGGCAAACATATCACATGCACCTTTTAAATCAGTTGATTCGACTGATTTACCTCCTAATGAAACAATTTCAATAATTGCTGTACCATTTTCACCAAATGGAGTTTGCATTTTACCAGTACCAAGTTCCTTCATGTTCACACCTATACCATTTAATAAAGTAAATATTTTCACACCACTTTTCACCTCAAATGCTTTTGTGAATGCACCTCTTTCTTCAACAATCTTAGCAGCTTCCGGCTTTGTTTTTTTTAATGCATTCATAGCAACATCAAATTGGTGCTCCATACGTTTATAATCAAGTAAATGCCCTTTCCTTCCCGAAGGCAATGCATCGCTCATATCAGGCTTATCGTTTCCATCACTATTATAAGAAAAACTTGGATTGAAATTATATGTATTTTCATTACGTGTATTATAATACCTGTCCTTACTTCGACTTTTTTGATGCACATAGTTATTATTTTTATTTTCAACCATGTATTCAAATTTTTTGTTTGTTTTTACATATTTTCGTTTACGCAATCTTTCAATAAAATCGTCACCATCTTTTTTCTTTAAAAAATCATCGCTTTTCACATGGCCTTTTGGTGCATCAGGTGGATTTAACGATGCTTTAGCAACTTGATCACTGATCAAATACAATGTTTTCTCACTGATTCTAAACATCTCCCCATATGCAGTCCCACTACTTGCAAGGTCGCCATTATGGGATACTTGCAGCAATGCACGTGGGCTGGATTGAATTTTTTGCAACCATAGCTTCTCTTCCACATTAGTAACATTTAATTGAAATAAATTGATCCAACTTTTCCACATCATTGATGCTTCCCCTTTGATATAATTAAATGCATGATGGGCCATGCCATTGTTTAACATATTTTTTTCTATTTTCAAAGTTTCATATGGATGGTAATATGTAAAATTAGGTGATAAATCTCCATATAGTTGCTGGACGATTTCTTCACCACTTTTACTACCAGCATCTGCAGCTTCATCTGTAATTTTCTCAAAATATGCATCAAAGGCTTCTGCTAATAAAGCTGGATGTGGACCGTACATTGCCAAACGTCTTAATTCTACCAAAGTTGTGAATAAAACATTACGCCATGATGCATCTCGACTTTGTAATATATTAATATTTTGTGCTGCTGGCTCACCACCATAACCCATGCCAATCTTTAATTTCATTTCATGCACTCGTGCAGCATATTGATAATTATTATCCATACTAGAATCCAAATCAACATCTTTTAAATCGGATTCTTTTAAAACAGTTTGAATAGATTCTAATCCCATATGATTAAATACATAACGAAATAAAGAATTATGGATATTTTCAATCATATCTTGTTTATTTTGAATCGTATGATAATCCCCACGTGAAGGATCGCTTAGGATTAAGTAAAATTGTATGCCATCAATACCTTTGTATTGACCATTGATTAAAATTTCATTAATAGGTTTTCCATCTTTTGTATTTGCTCTTTTTTCACCTGTACCATATACACCCGGTGCAGCACCTTTATTTGTCGCTGGATAGGTAGACCCCACAGTCACTTCTTTCAATTTATCAGATCCCCACACTTCTGTTACAACTTTTTCCATCTGATCCATCTCAAAATCACCTCCTACATACAACGTTGACCGAGTGGTTTTATACCATTTTTCACGAAATTTTTTCACATCATTTACCGTAAATTCAGCAACTGTTTGATCCGTCCCTTGCGGGGAACGATCACATACTAATGATTTACCACCAAAAAAATGACATCCTGCCGTATGATCAATCCATGCCATAGTATCATTCCTCATACGATTTTCACCAATAACAGCACCTTTTTCAATATTAATATGCCGTGATACTAATGAACCTTCTAAAAATTGTTCCAACATAGTTTGATGAATAGCTTTCGCTTGCTCATTTGTAATTGTACCATCACCATCATTGTAATTACCTGGTGATTTACCATCATTTACTTCATAAACAGTGGTGCGATGAGTTGTAAATGCATTTGCTTTGACACCATGGTTATCCAAACTAAGCCATACACCATAACGTCTTAATTGTTTTCGGGATGCATCGAATGCCATATGCTCCGCAAAATGTGCAATTCCACGTTCTCGTTCATTTTCTGTGGAACTACCAACATCCACTTTTAATGCAACGCTGAAGTGACCACGTGGTTTTACTGCATAATTTGATAGGACATACTTTAAACCATTTGGCAACGTACCACTGTTGGAAAAACTTGATTTTATTGGCCCAGCTGACGATGGATAAAAACGAAAGCTAGCGCCTAACACCCAAAAACAACGATTGATTTCATATGCACTATCGATAAATAGAAACAATATTAATAAAATAAATAATATCGAGACTAAACTGTCTACTTTGCTTCTTTTTTGCACATGCCGAAAAGCTTTAAATTTATTTCCAAGACCTTTCACAATCCATATTTCCATCAAACCATACATAATTAAAAATATACCAATTAATGTGCAAAGCGCAACCCTTCCTATTTCATAACGGAAATCATTTTGTTTTTGGTCTATTACTTTCCCAGGTATATAAATCGCTATACCTAATACAATTAACGATATCTGAAACCATGATGTTTTTTCCAGTTTTTCCCATTTATTGATGTCACCACTGGTTGATGATGAATGATTCATTTGATCACCATCTTCCGATTCGGATACATCCGATTGAAATTCATTCATATTGTCGTTGTATAGATATGTATATGTATAGATGTATGTTTCGTATAATACGAATAAGCTCTAGATTTCCTAGATTATTCATATATCTTCTATTTACATCTATAATTATAAAAAATGTCGATCTATGGTGCGATTCTCCCAACAAAAAAATGCAGTGTGTCCTCTCTGAGTGTGTGAAGAAGATGGATGGATAAAATAGAAGTTGAGAGGAGCACTTGATGCAATTAGGGTTACAGAGCTAGAAGGACACAGCATTCTTATTCTCTCACCTGCTGTGTGGTGCACCATCACTATTATTGCTATATCATACGGCCCCTATTATTTTATAGGAGTTAGATCATCTGCACATCTTACAATACTTTTGAAGAGAATACGCAGAGATCACATTATTATGCTTTTTTTGTTGGAGTTTAAGTTAGTTATAATAATGCTGTATAGGTGCTAATTCAAAAACCAATTTTATATTATTTTCAAATAATAGCTTTTTAAATATATATCCTATTGATGTAAGAAGTGTGTTCTATATTGCTTCTCCTTTACGGAAGAAGAAAAGTAGAACGTGCTGGGCAATTTTGAATCATTTAGCTTATTGAACTTATTTTCTCTACATAGATATTTCCAGTTATATTCTACTAATTTACGTTTATATATATATATATATATATATATATACACACACACATATATATAAATATATTTTTTTCGTGGTTGTTCAATTTTTAATAATTTTAATTAGTTTTTTACAAATTATAAAACAAAAAAAGTATTTAATATTTTTATCAACAAATGGCTACGACAATATTAGAACTCGCTGTAACAGTTTATTCAGGGAGACATTTCCCACGTTTACCTGTTGGGCATACTGTACGTATACAAGCCACCGTGGATAGTCAAGTAAGAGAGACGATACCATCTCAAATAAGAACGAAAAGTGGAAGTGGCAAAATAGCTACATTAGGGCCACAGCCAGTATGGCAGGATGGTGGTAGATTGGCTTGGCATATTACAAAGGAGACGTTAAACAAATATAAAAGCACGAACCCTACGATTAAATTATACGTCTACTCATCCGGTGCAGCTGGTACAGGTGCAGTTAGCGACACAATGTCCCTAGGATATATAGTAATTGACTTAAGATCACCAAATATATATGCAGCTGCTAGTGATATTAAAAAGAAATGGCTAAAGTTAAAAGGAAAAGGTGCACATGGCGATGTGTTATTAAGTTGCAAAATAAGCGCTAAAGAAGCGTCAGTTAGCAATATCAACAATAACATTTCCAATCCATTAGAATCGATGGTAGTCGCAGCAGATGCGTCATACGTACAAATTGGTAATCCAAACTTACCAACCAATCAATTGTACAATTTAGAAGTAACGATGATATCATCCAAAGGGTTGGAAGCGTTGCCTTTACCATACGACGATCCAAATGTACCACGTAACTATTGGTTAACGTATTGCATGTTTGGTGTTGTGACAGAGACAGGTAAATTTACGAATCCAAAAGTTCCAAATTTTGAACCTATTGTCGATTCTTTCAGGATTAGAAGCGATAAGAAGGAATTTGCATCGTTTCTACAATACGATGCACGCCCATTAGAAGTATGCCTTCGTAACGAGGATTCAAGGCTAGCAATCGCGCGTATCGATATTTCAAAATTAGCAAAAGTTATGGAAGGGGATAATTTTTTTGGCGTTGAAATGGAAGGTAGTTATATATTTCATTCATTATTACAAGGTGGAAAGAAAAAAAATAACAAAGATAAACGTTTGAAACCATTATTTGCTGCTAAAGTTGCAATTAGACCTGTTTTGGAGAAAGGCATGGAGGAAAATGAACAAGCTGATATTGAAGTGGAAGACCGACAGCAAGTACCACAAAAAGCAGAAAAAACGGAAGAAGAGGAGAAAAAAATAGACGTAAATACCCCATCACAAGTTGCCACGAGACAAGTGGTTCAAAAAAATACCCAAGGTGAAAGCAAAGACGCAGATAAAAACGACAATGATGATGATGACGGTGGCGATGATGACGATTATGGGGATGATGATTTTGAAGATGAAAATGGTAATAGTGAGAATGGTGGTGGCGAGAAAACGACAAACAACGATACAACTAATAATGGTGATGCGTCAGGGAAAAAAGATGCAACAAATACCAATAGTAACGATTCTGATGAAAAACCTGGTATTACACCCCAACCACGTCAAAGAAGAAGTGAACCTGGCGTTCCACATCGATTTAGAATATCAATAGATTTACGTTCTATCAAAGAAGTTGCTGAACGTGGAAAATATTGTTTTTTGTATACATGCAATTCCATAGGTTGTATATCTACTGTAAGAACTAGGCCACCAATTATGGTTGACCGTAATTCAGAAGTCTTATTACCACAAGGTTACTCCAATTTTGAAGTAATAATGGAACCGGAGAGGTTGGAACAGTCACTATTAGATGCACCGCTTGCTATTGAATTGTTTGCAAAAGGCCAATATACCAAAGATAAAAGAACTGGTGTTGCAACAGTTCCATTTGGCCCGTTGATCAATGCAAACCAAATTTTCAGAGACCCAAAAACTCGTAAAACATTTCCAACGCTAGCAATGTTGCAACAACATCAACGCACGTCTAGAACCGGTAGCAGTGGTTCAAAGTATATTACGGTAAAAGCACATGATCAATATTTTCAAGTCATAACCGAAGTTGAAGAGGCAAATGGTACGGAAGGCATGGTGAAACGTGTTGCAAAGGTGGCATCCGTGCGAGTTGTATTGTTTTTAGAGGATCTCGGCCCATCCACGGCACCACCAAGTAATGGGAAAATGATGGTCTCATCGTCTTCCTCTATACGGGAACAACCAGGGAATCGAAGTGGCAGCAGTAGTAGAAATTTCAGTGAGGATGATAGATTATCCATGCAAGATTCTACGCTCAATTTTTCACAAAGTATGGTAAATCCTGCAAGAAATCAAACGATTAATAGTCAAACATCAACATTTAATAGAAACAATTCGTTCCAAAGTAATAACAATAGCAACGTAACAGCAGAAATGATCGCAAACGATTCGATTACACAAACGGCATTGCAAAAATGGTTTGCCGATGAATATGCGGAATGGGAAGATAGAATGAAAAAGAAGGAGATGACGCGTATGAAGCAATTAGAAGCAGAGTGGAGTTCAAGAGAATCGGAACGGCACCAAGCAATTGTCGATGCGCAACAACGTTACGAATTAATAGAAAATAAATTACGTCAAAAATTATCGTCTGTAGAGAAAAGGGAAAGGGAATTGTCAATACAAGAAGCTGATTTAAAACGAGCAGCTGAATTACAAGCAGCAGAATCTAAAATTTTTCAACGACGTTTAGAGGAAGAATTGCAACACAAATTGAACATAGAAAAGCAACGCAGTGCGCATTTAGAGAAACGCATGAAGGAAGCGGAGAAAGCTAGAACTGTAGCCAAGAGACGCGTGGAAAGTATAGAGGAAGCGTACCATAAGTACAAAGAAGACCAACGCAAAACACCGGAAAGTAAATTGAGACAAAAAATAAATCACTTGATGGTAGAAAAAGCAGAGATAGAAGCGAAACGTGTACAGCAAGAGTCAGAAAGTAAATTGAAAGATGAGACTTTGAAGCAATATAAAGAACAATTATCACGCTTGGTGAAAGAATTGCAAGCAGAAAGGCGAGAGAAACGAGAAGCATCCGAGAAAGGATTGGAGCAACTACGATTACAATATTTAGCAAGAGAAGAACGATATATATTAGATGGCGATCGTCAAGAATTAAGAAGTATTAAAGATGAATTAGATGCATTAAAACGAGCAAATATGTTTTCACCAGATCGTAGTAAAAGTGGGACAAATAATGCAAATGCACCTACACCATCTAGAAATAGTGATAGATTGATAAAAGAGAGAGAAATTTTACTTGGCACTGGTGCATATGACGAGCAACATCCGATTATTGTACAGATTGATAAGCAAATTTCTGAGTTTCAAAATTCATCGTTTCATGATTATTCGTGAGAGACATTATGAAACGTGTGTGTGATGTGGATTAAATACCAAAATTTAAATATAATATATTTTTATAAAGTGCTATGATATATTTATGATTAAATAAATTCGTATGATATATGGATATACCTGTATTAAATATTATGATACCTGTATTAATTAATTAATATATATTTAAATGATATGCATACGAAGTACGAATACAGAATACATGATAAAAATCTACGAAGTCGTATTAAAAAATAATTTATACGAAGTATAACTGTATCTCTCATAAATATTTTTTCATAAAAAATATATATATTATTTTTTTTTTATAAAGAAATCATCTCGCGCGTGTAATTTAAACCAATGCTAAAAACATACCCAGTTTTATGGTGGTTCTTTTTCTTTTTATTTTCACATCAATGAAGTGGATAATACTTGTACTGGTTTAACAATTAACATTTCAATGATCCAAAAAAATAAATTTACAAACCCAAAAATAACAATCACAAATACGAAAATACTATTACCAATAAAACCACGTCGAAGGACAGGAATATATAATTCATTTTCACTTATCGCAATTGCTTTATCAGATTGAAATGGCCCTTCAAGTCGAAAGAAGGTTACATAAGATTGTCCAAGTGCATACGCAATAGCTATTCTAGGATTTTTCCACCACCATTTGAAAAGTAAATCTGGTGCAGCATGTATATCGCGTGCTAAATCATGCATGTATGCGCCATAATCAACACCGTAACGGCATGTCCTAGGATTTTTCCCAAGCAACTCGTATGATATTATATTATTGCTTTTCATCCCTTTGCCATGGTTGCGTAGAACATGATTTAATTTCATTTCAATCCACCACATTACTTGCATCTCACTCATTGGTGGTATTGCACCTACGTTAGGCCTAACAAAACCAATAAATGCTAATGTCGGCTCTCTTTTATCACAAATTAAATGTTCACTTGGCAATGGATCATCATCACCTCCTTGATCCTTCGATTGATATAGAAATGGAAATTTTTGCCTATATCCAGTGCAAAATACAATAAAATCAAAATCTTCATATTCACCATTGGTAAAATGAACCGTCGTTCCATTTTTAGCAATTTTCGCAATTGCACTTTTAATGTTAATAATTTGTTGTTCTGGATTTTTATTTTTCTTATCAAAAATTTTATAAATATTTCGTCCAAACCAACTATTCTTTTTAATCTGTGGATTTATATATGGCATAGCATTGACACTTTTATTTATTATATGATATCCACGATAAACATTTGGTAATGTCCCAGCCCATTGATTATAACCACCAGCACTACCTGTTCCAAAATAAAAAGCACTACGTATAAATGGACCAGTAAATTTCCATTTTAATTTTAAATATTCAGTCCATTTATGTTGATAACAACATTCAAATAAATTTGTAATATATGTATCAAGTGGTATATCTTCTGTCAATACAGTTGGTACAGATAGAAATCCTTTACGAACAACCAATGACACTTGTTTATTCGATGTAATAACTGCTCGATATGCTAAATCCATTGCAGTCTCACCACAACCAACAATTAATACTTTTTTTCCTTTAAAAATAGATTTTTTTTTGTATTGAGAGGAATGCATCACTTTCCCTTTAAAACTGTCTAACCCATTGATAGTTGGGATATAAGGCACGTTATGCAAACCGCTGCAACATGCAATTGCATTAAATTTTTTTTTCGATAAGTATTTTTTTATATTTGTATTATTGTATCTATCATTTAAATATTTACATTGAACACTATATAGTATATTATTATTCTGTCGATGTTTATCAATGTTTACTATTTGTGTATCAAAATATATAAATTGATACAGATCAAATTCTTCACAATATTGATGTAAATAATACACGTAATGAAAATACATATAATTTCAATCCAAGTTTTTCTTATAATAGTGATGGAAACGATAAGCCTGATATGAGCGATGCATTGCCTTCGGGAAGGAAAGGGCATTTACTTGATTATAAACGTATGGAGCACCAATTTGATGTTGCTATGAATGCATTAAAAAAACAAAGCCGGAAGCTGCTAAGATTGTTGAAGAAAGAGGTGCATTCACAAAAGCATTTGAGGTGAAAAGTGGTGTGAAAATATTTACTTTATTAAATGGTATAGGTGTGAACATGAAGGAACTTGGTACTGGTAAAATGCAAACTCCATTTGGTGAAAATGGTACAGCAATTATTGAAATTGTTTCATTAGGAGGTAAATCAGTCGAATCAACTGATTTAAAAGGTGCATGTGATATGTTTGCCATGGATGTGGAAGATTACATGGTCGCACAATATTCCAGAACTGGAAATGTGAAAGTTGATCAAGAGATGTTTCCAACTGCATTACAAAATAAAGCAGCGAAATTTCGCTCAAAAGATAAAGCATCCGTAAGCCAACGGATTGGTACGCCTGGTCCACCAAAAGGGCCGATGGTCAATTGTGATACTGAATTTCTTAAAATTCGTGCAATTATATCAACATCCTGTCCAAACGACGGTTTAGATAAAGAGCCAGTACCATGTTCCACTGAAACAATCATGGATCAAGATGATGTTATTGGAGTGTTAGGCGACGCTAGGTTAAAAATGATGCCAATTTTTACTGCTAGGTCTGTCCGCGAAGCATATGGTAAAATGATGGAGGAACGAATGCGGGAGAAACGTTCGAAAAAGCCTCGTGATATTATTAAATCAAAATCAATATATTCAGTATTGGAGACAGCATTTCCAAAGGATAAGCGCATACGTCGTGCAGAACCGGATGATATTAAATTATTGAATCCGGAGAAAGTATCGAAGTGGGTGAATGAACAATTTTTACCAGATCGAATTGAAATTAATGTTGTTGGTGATTTTTCTGAAAAAGCCGTATTAATGGCATTGCAAGTAATGTTTGGTACACTACCAGTTGTACCTCCTAAGGAGAAAGAAAAGATGAAGATGGTTGGATATGATATTTACAGTAAAGATGATGTAAAACATTTTCAACGTAAATGGCCATCAAATCCATCAACCAACAAAGTCGGTTGCCATTTAATTACTGATAATGTCGGAAGAGCATTTCCAACGTTAATGGTACCGGCACAAGACAAAATTACTTTCCGTGGTGGTGAAATGCGTACTATTGTCAGTGCTATGATGGAAAAAGTCTTGTGGAAAAAATTAAGAATGGATGAAGGTTTGACCTATTTCGTTGGGAAAGATTCATTTCACAGTGTTTTATTTCCTGGGTTTGGTTTTCGATTTAGTGATTGGGGTAGTGGACCATATAAACCGCGTAATCGTGCTACTGATCCATTAAATGTTGACTTTAGTATCGGACAGGCTAAAGAAGCGATGGGAAAAGATCGTATTATTGGAAAAGATTTATATGGCATTGTCATGAAAGCATTGGAAGGTTTATATCGTACAAAATTACAAAGTACAGAAGCATGGCTGAATGTGTTAAGAGGTATGAGCTTAAAATTACCAAAAGCATTTGAAGAGAATGGTTTAAATGAACCAACATTAAAAGATATAGATGAAGCAGCTGTCATTGAAGGTTTTAAATCTTTAAAATATGAAAAATATATTAAATGGATGAATGATCATGTACCTGATACAAGTGCTGATGGCATTTCATTTGTTATTGAAACTGTTGGTGCTAAAGGTGGGTCAAAATATGAAGAAACAAAAACCACAGAGTGTTAAAAACAGAAAATGATGTCGTGCGGGAATGTTATTGTATATTATAATATATCAGAGACGTACTACCCCCAGTAAAAATGTAATGTAATGTAATTTGTATGTAAAACGATATATACTAAAAAATGTTAGACTAAATTTTAAAAAATTGAAATCTTAAAATATATTTTACAAAATTGTTATTTTATGGCATTAGTATCTATTTTTAATTCCGCAGTTGTTGATGACACTAATGTTTCATTAGAACGATGCCATGATTCTGCTATTTTATCCACATCCTGACCGACTTCTACAATCGATTCTAAACTTTTATTTAATTTTCTCATACCTGATATTGCACTATCACATGCGTATAAAATTTTTTTTATTAACTCTTTTTTTTCCTCCGTTAATGTTGTAGACATTTTCAAAAACCAAACAAAATAAAAATATAAAATATTCACACAAATAAACAAACAGCAACAATAATAATTACAACAACAAACAGAATTGCAATACGTGTTTATGTTATTTACAAGACTATATTGTTTTTGCTATTATGTATATGACACATTGATAGTATATGGCATTCACTTTATGTTTGTTTGTATTAGTATTTTTAATAAAAATATACTATACCTGGCGGCAATAAATAATAATAATAAATAATGCCCACAAAAAACAACTAACAAAGAAGAAGAAAGAAAGAAGAAATAGAAAGAATTTGTATTATTATTATATATATAAATATAATATAAACATAAAAACAATAATAGGATATAGAAACATACTAATATACATAAATCAATCAATCATGTCGAGTAAATATGAAGGGAAAACAAGTGATGGTGGAGGTGGGAAAACGTCAGAAAGCAATGAAGATACAAATTCTTTTGAAGTCACTGCATTAACAGTAGAACCAAATAATTGCTTATTGCAAGAGGAATTAAATATTATTATTCAGTTTGAATCAAATACCAATTTAAACGATGCAACTTGGAATTTTCAATATATGGTGGATTCGGTTAGAAAGCGCCATATTATCGTATTAGGAAGCCTTGAAGGGCAAGATATTAAAAAAGGAAGTAATTCCTGTGAATTTCATGTGGATGCTATCAATGTTAGTGGTATACGTCCCTCTCGTTTAGCAAATGTAGGTCTCCTTTCTGCAACACTAAATACAAAAAATGAAGAGGAGGTATTGACAATAAATATGGTAGTACAAGTAGCAAAAAGCGAAGATAATAATAATGGTGGTGGTGGTAGTAAAAAATCTGGAGATGATGATATACCAAATTTTACCAGATGCATATTTAATCCATTAGAGTAGTGAAATACATGTGTCATATAATACGTATTAAAAATATATATATAATATATGTGTGTAAAGATACATGATGTATTTTATATTTGTTTTTCCATTTTTTTTTAAATATTTATTTTTAAGAACACACATACATATCATATATATATATAAATATATTATAAATATATCTTGTTTTAAGAACACATTTTATTTATATTTTCTTTTTTCAATTCATTGGTGGTAATTCGCCTTTCGTGGTTGATCTCCTACCTTTCCCTTTATATTTTGATTTACGTTTTGATTTATCATGTTGAGTAGCTAAAGTGGAACTAGCTTTTTTAATTTTCTCCCTTGTCAATTGTTCACCTTCATCTTTATCACCACCCATATCATCATCATCCCCGCCATCTTCCATACCAAATGCATCAAATGCATTTCCATTACCAGCTACTAGATTAACACGTTGATTGTATGGGCGTGTTTCCATGATTTCACGATCGCTGATACCCATAATAGTTAAATTCTTAGCTACTGCTAATTTTTGCGTTGGGGTTGGGCTAGTTGCTTTGCTGCGATTAATTTCTTTTAACAAACGAGTTAATAAAGATTCAACTTGATAAAATGCTTCCACAACAGTATCATCAGTTATTAAAATATGTTGATCATCTTCTTCACGTATTGATTCAACTTTTTCTGTTAAATGTCGTATACCAGCCTTTACACCTAATAATTTCTTTGCGGATTTTTCATATTTATCTTTGACACGCTCTAATTTCACAGTTGCTACGCTTAAATTTTCCTCGCTATCATCAACCATTTTACGCTTATGTGTATTGCCTGTACCACTATATTTCAACTCATCCACCGTAGCTTTTAATTTCTCTTTCTCCTCTTTTAATGTTTCTATCTTTTGCTGATTATCTTTTTGCAAGTCCATTAAATTATTTTGCGTATCCTCTTGATTGACTATTTTTTGTATAACTTCATTGACATCAGCAACACCAGTTGCATCTTTAATCTTACGGAATGCATCTTCATATACATTGACGTTGGTACTTTGCAATGCTTCCATTTCTTGTTTTGCTTTTGCGGCTTTTTCAGCTAGTTCTTGATCCAACTCTTCTGCTCGTTCAGCGATAATTTGTTTCTTTTTCTTCTCACGATCTTGCATTTTTTGTGTCACTTCTTGTCGATTTTTAACAATTTCCGTTCTAACACGAATATCATTTTCCCTTGCTTTTTTCGCAGCTTGATACGTATTTCGGACACGTTCCAATTCGTTCTTTGCAACACTTTCAGCATGTTGTGCATCGTTCGATAATAAAATCAACTCTTGATAATCATGCTCCTTTGCTGCTAATGTACGTTCAACCGCTGCTAATTGATTATCAAAACCAACACGTTCCTCTCTTAAACGTTTAACGATTTGCTCGTATGTTTTTTTAATACTTTGCGCTTCATTATATTTAATCATTGCTTTATCCAAGCGATTTTCCAACATGCGGATTCTACGAGTTGTTGGGTTATCATCTTCAAGGGGTTGTGCACCTTGATGTTCCAAACCAGCGGCTAAATCTCTCATTTTTTGCAAACGAACTTGTTTCTCATCAATGTCACCTGCCAAAGCATCTGTTTTACGTCGTAATTTAACTGTTCGAACAGCTTCCTCTTTTAACTCTTGTTCATCATTTGTCATACCATTTGCATTTGCATTCTTCGTCTCCCGTTGAATAGCAGCTAAACCACGTCTCAATTCTTTGTTTTCACTACGTACTTGTTGTATCAATGCTTTATTTGATTTCATCGTATGCATGGACATCTCATAATATGCTTTACGATCACCTTCCAATAAATGGAATTTTTGTCGTAAATCCTCCAACTCTTCTTCCGTTACTTGTGATTCTTCCATGATATTGATATATATATTTATATATATATATATTCTTTTTGCTTGTAAAATATATACGATATGCTTTTCGTTTTTCTTGATTCAAATCTACAATTATTATAATATATACAAATATATATATATAAGTATATTATTGATATGGCATACAATCTATCTCTGACTGATTCTTTCTATTGTCTACACCGATATATATACTTATTTCTATAAATCAAGATGTGTCCGAATATACAACGGTTTTCTAATCAAAAAAAGACACATGATATTCCCATGTTAATTATCGACATTTTTTTGTATTGTGTCAAGTATAATTTTTTGCAATATAATATTTCTCCTATCAAAAGTCGTCCATCAAAGAAAAAGCGAAAGGAAAGTTGCGAAAAAAGAAAAAACGCTTGCCAGGCTTGCGCAATCCTAGGTACTGCACAGTATAAGGCAAAATTATGCTTTGGACACCTTTTTTTGTTGAAAAAAAATATAAGTTAAAGCTATGTGCCTAGTACTATTTATACTGTATTACATCACTGCCACATATAATATAATACAAATCTATTGTAGATACACACATTTGATTATGGATGTACATGTATCCGGTGTGTGTAAAGATATATTATTACATGTAAAAAATTAGTAAAACATAAATATAACAATATATACATATGTATAATGATGAATGAAAGAATGTTATTATCATCCTCATTGATGCGATCAAAATACGATCATCCATTGCCATCAACGCCATTATCAAGATATAGTAGTACGAAAAAGAAAGAAAATCCTTTGCTGCGTAAAAGTCAATTATCTGAAAATGAATTAGATCAGTTTTTTGATAAATTAAGTTCGCCAAAATATAAGCCAAGGAAGAAAGTCAAAGTATTCAATGCAATTGGATTTGGTCAACATTATAGAAGTCCAACATTAGAAAAAAGGATACAAAGAAATACTTCAAAGAAAAAGAAAATTAAAAGAGGAACTGGTAGAAAAAGTACGCCAAGAAAAAAAAGTAGAAACTCTTCAAATTTTACTAGTAGCCCACCAAAAACAGTTGATACACGCATGCATCGTAAAAAGAAAAAGAAAATCTCAAGATATAAACGAACAAGTCGTTTACACATTGTAGCAAAAATACCTAGCCCTAGTAAAGAAAATATAAATATGGATGATATAAAATACAAATATAAACTTGCAAAAGATCGATTTATAAATAGACAACAACGTGAGCCTTTAACGCCAGTAGACACAAATTCAATATCAGAGGAAACATTGCGAAGAATGTCATTATCGGCTATTGATAAATTAGTTCGAAAACAAGAAAAAAGACTCCATAAATTAATAGCATCTGAAGATCCATCATATCATTATAAAAGTAATGCCAGTAGTATTAAAAGTGGTCATAGTAAACATCGCCATCATCACCATCATCATCATAAACACCATTCTACAATTAATGGTAATAGAAGCGATACAAGTAGTAGGAGAAAAGCTAAAAGTAAAAAACATTCAACAACAACTTCCAGAAATGGTTCAAGGAGAAGTTCAAAAAGTAACGAAACAAGACACTCCACAGCTTTGCCTAAAGGTAGCTCTGGTTTAAAAATTGTATCTCAAAAATCAAATGAAGCAACTGACATTCAAGACGAGGAAGAAGGAAGGAAAGATCTAAATAATAAAGTGTTGACTCTAGAACAGTTATCAAATAATATGATTGATATTGATGATATAGTCGTCTCAATAGATGATAATAAAAGTATTACTGCAAAATCGCCAGATGCTACTACTTTGTCATCATCATTATCATCATCATCGTCGTCGTCATCAACATCAAGTTCTTCAATAATAT
>JACLAC010015630.1_pt1 | contig 21964 bp, 19 predicted proteins | sample 8027881 | NCBI WGS metagenome assembly JACLAC01 (sample SAMN15725517, study PRJNA655200) | protist metagenome | isolation source: fluorescence activated cell sorting (FACS) single amplified genomes of... | place: Spain: Blaines Bay Microbial Observatory, Mediterranean Sea | collected 2016-01-19 | reverse complement strand
GAGCAAGCCTTGCTTGATGCAGTCGCTTGGTTTACCAAACGTGAACGTCGTTTTGGCTGTACAAGTGAACAGCTTAAAGCGATGTTACAAGTAGAAAAATAGGGATTTCATTTGCTGAAAAAACGTGTAATGACGGCATCTGTATTAGCCCCTTTGGCTATCTCAGGTATATTCTTTTTGCCGTTGCAACTTTTCATTTTAATGGTGGCAGGTATTACGCTAGTAGGTCTATGGGAATGGACGAAGTTTGTAACAGCTTCCTCGCGTCTTGATGCGATAGTGCTGCCATCTGTGTTTTTGGTTGGGTCAATCTTTGCTTGGCCTTTGAACGGTGACGATCTCGGTGTTTTTTCTACCATTGCAGGTGCCATTGCTTTAGTCGGTGCACTTTGGTGGCTGGTTGTTGCTTTTATGGTAGTTCGCTATCCAAAAGGGATTGGATGGTGGGAGAAAAAACCACTTTTACAACAAGGGTTTGGGGTGTTAACCCTGGTTCCTTTTTTATGGAGCGTTGCCTTACTTCGCGCCTACCAATATGATATCGAACCTTATTTAGGGGCGAAACTGGTCTTTTTGGTGTGCTTGTTAGTCTGGGCGGCTGACAGTGGCGCTTATTTTGCAGGTAAGCGTTATGGTAAGCGAAAAATGGCGCCAGCAGTAAGCCCGAACAAAACCGTTGAGGGCTTGATTGGTGGTTTGATTGTCGCTGTGTCTGTTATGTTGATTGCGGCAAAATCACTCGCCATTCCTTTTACCTCCATTACGATATTAAGCATTATTGCTGTCGTAACTTCTTTTTCCTCTGTACTTGGGGATTTAGCAGAAAGTATGTTCAAGCGGGTTGCTGGTGTGAAAGACAGCGGCCGTATCCTGCCGGGTCACGGGGGTATTCTCGATAGAATAGACAGCTTAACCGCCGCCTTTCCTGTATTTACCGTTCTTTACTTTTGGCTGACCTAAACTAATTCACCGGCGATTCGCCGGTGAATTGCATTAAAGGGACGCATCACAATAATGACTAGAGATTTCTATGCGTAAGTTAACGATTCTTGGAGCAACTGGCTCTATCGGACGCAGTACGTTGGCTGTTATCGAAAAAAACCTTAATGATTATCAAGTATTTGCATTGACAGCGGATTCCAGTGTTGATGCTATGTGTCTTCTTTGCGTGAAGTGGCAACCCGCTTTTGCGGCGATGGCTTGTGAAAAAGCTGCACAGGATTTGCGTATAGCACTCAAAAAACACGGTGTTGATACACAAGTATTGAGTGGTGTGGATGGGATCTGCCAATTAGCTGCCCATGATGAGGCGGATCTAGTGATGGCGGCCATCGTAGGAAGTGCCGGTTTATTTCCAACAATGGCGGCAATAAAAGCCGGTAAGCGCGTATTACTGGCAAATAAAGAAGCCTTGGTGATGTCAGGGGAGTTTTTTATTAATGCCGTTCACCAATATGGTGCACAGTTGCTCCCTGTTGATAGTGAACATAATGCCATTTTTCAATGCCTTTCAGAAAATCTACAACACAACATTGGGCGCTCTGATCTTCATGAAAATGGGGTGAGCCAAATTATATTAACAGGGTCTGGCGGGCCTTTTCGCTACCATGATATAAAAGCACTTGAAAAGGTGACTCAAGCCCAAGCACTTGCGCACCCTAATTGGTCAATGGGGCCGAAAATATCCGTAGATTCAGCCACCATGATGAACAAGGGGTTAGAATATATAGAAGCGCGTTGGCTTTTTAATGCGAAACGTGAAGCCCTTGATGTGATCATTCACCCCCAATCTATCATTCATTCTATGGTGCGCTATTGTGATGGCTCTGTGCTTGCACAAATGGGGCAGCCTGATATGTGCACTCCTATCGCCTACGCAATGAGTTACCCTGAACGCATTCAATCAGGGGTGAGCCCTCTTGATTTTACAAAAATGAGTGAACTGACATTCATTAAACCTGATTATCAACGTTATCCGTGTTTAAAGTTAGCAATAGAGGCATGCTATGAAGGGCAAGCTGCGACTACTTTATTAAATGCGGCAAATGAAATGGCGGTGAGTGCATTTCTTGCAAATCGAATTGGCTTCATGCAAATAGCTCAAATTAATGATGCTGTGTTGCAGCACTGTCATTTATCAACGCCTACCTGCATTGATGCCTTACTTGATATAGATAAAATGGCGCGCAGTGTGGCAAATGATTGGATAAAGAGGTTGGAATAATGAGTGTGTTTTTATGGAATATTTTATTTTTTTTTGTCGCCCTTGGGATATTAATAGCAGTACATGAATACGGACATTTTTGGACCGCAAAAAAATGTGGCGTGAAAGTTGAAAAATTTTCAATTGGGTTTGGCAAAGCAATTTGGCAGCGAACAGGAAAAGACGGCACGGAATACACTTTAGCGATGATCCCGTTAGGCGGGTACGTTAAAATGCTTGATGAGCGGGTTGAGGATGTGCCAGAAGAGCTGAAAGATCAGGCTTTTAATAATCGTCCACTTTGGCAACGTAGCGCCATTGTTGCCGCAGGGCCTCTCGCGAATTTTATGTTTGCGATTGTCGCTTATTGGCTGGTATTGATTATTGGTATGCCTGCACTTAAACCTGTTGTAGGGGATCTGGTTCCTGCATCGATTGCAAGTCAGGCTGGGATTGAAAAAGGGATGGAACTTACTGCGGTTTCAGGTATCCAAACTCCCGACTGGCAATCGGCGAATTTACAATTTGTTTCACATATCGGTGATGACACAATGACCTTAACCATCAAACCCGATGCCAATTCAGCTTATACCGTAGAACGTGAATTAGATCTAACAACATGGTCCTACAACCCTGAGTCTGATTCATCGTTACAAACATTAGGGATTATTCCTTTCTCTCCTGAAGTGACGACTATAATTGCACAAGTTGTCGAGGGAAGTGCTGCTCAAAAAGCAGGGCTTGAGGTGGATGATGAAATTATCGCCATTGATGGACAACCGATAAAACAGTGGAAAAATGTTGTTGAGATCATTCGTAATAACCCACAAACAGCGATCTTAGTTGATGTAAAAAGAAAAGATAACATCGAAACACTTGCATTAACGCCAGATAGCCAAGATAACGCAAAAGGGGCAATAGGCTACGCTGGACTTGCCCCAAAAATAGCGCCTTGGCCCGATTCTTATTTATTTACACTTCAATACGGACCGCTAGAGGCTATCCCCGCCGCGTTTGAAAAAACATGGCAAGTGGTTGTGTTAACGGTAGGAATGGTAAAAAAGTTAATTACAGGTGATGTTGCCGTTGAAAATCTAAGTGGCCCTATTTCCATTGCGAAAGGCGCTGGGATGACCGCAGATTTTGGTCTGGTATACTTCCTTGGATTCTTGGCTCTGATCAGTGTGAACTTGGGAATAATGAACTTGTTTCCACTTCCTGTGCTTGATGGGGGACACTTACTCTTTTTTGCTATAGAAGCGGTAACACGTCGTCCTGTCTCTGAACGTATACAAGAGATAGGTTATAGGCTTGGCACTGCCATTATCGTAATACTGATGGTCGTGGCGTTATTTAACGATGTTTCTCGACTGTAAAATTCATGTTTGCAAGGACAATCAGAGCAGCAATGGCGATGAAAAAATTATTATTAGCTTCTCTTATATTCTCTGCCTCTGTAACAGCAGAAGAATTTTTAGTAGAAGATATACGCTTTGAGGGGCTGCAACGTGTGAGCTTAGGTGCTGCACTGTTGGCAACCCCTGTTCGAGTCGGTGAGCGAATTGATGATGGGGAAATAGCCTCAATTATTAAATCACTTTTTGCCACAGGTAATTTTGAAAATGTGCGTGTATCACGTGCAAATGATGATCTAGTAATTCAAGTTATTGAAAGACCGACAATTGCTGGCATTACGTTTTCAGGTAATGAAGCAATAAAAGAAGAATTACTTAAAGAAAACTTAACCTCCTCAGGGTTACGCGTGGGTGAAGCGCTTGATCGCACGAAATTAGCCAATATAGAAAAAGGGCTAGAAGATTTTTATTACAGCGTGGGCAATTATAATGCGCAAGTAAAAGCCGTTGTAACGCCCTTGCCCCGCAATCGTGCTGATATAAAATTTGTCTTCACCGAAGGTAAATCTGCAACCATTCAGCAAATTAATTTCATTGGAAACAGAGCGTTTAATGATGAGGAATTAAAAAACCATTTCTCATTAAGGGCGGACGTTCCATGGTGGAACTTTTTTGCAAATGAAAAATACCAAAAACAAGCCTTGGCAGGAGATTTAGAAGCATTACGTTCTTTTTATTACAGCCAAGGGTATTTGAAATTTAAAGTTGTTTCGACCAACGTTTCGATTTCACCAGATAAAAAAGGCGTATACATTACCTTAAATATTGATGAAGGGTATCCGTACACTGTTTCAGGGGTCAATTTTATTGGGCCGACTATAAACAGTACAACTTTTTCTTCATTAGTTGATTTTGAAACGGGTGATGTTTATAACGGTGAAAAAGTCACAAGGCTTGAAGATGCCATTAAACGTCAGCTTGGTGAAGAAGGGTATGCTTACCCTAAAGTCAGCATTTTTCCTGAATTTGATGATGAAAAACATTCCGTTGTTCTTAATGTGAATGTTGAACCTGACAAACGTATTTATGTACGCACTATTCGTTTTAGTGGTAATCAAATCACAAAAGATGAAGTTTTACGTCGTGAAATGCGCCAAATGGAAGGTGCATGGCTTAATGCAAAAGCGATTGATACGAGTAAAGAGCGTTTAGATCGTTTAGGTTTTTTTGAAACCGTTGAGGTTGAAACAAAGCGTGTACCCGGTACAGACGATCAAGTTGATATTGAATACATAGTGCGTGAAACTAACTCAGGCGCGGTGAATTTTGGTGTTGGTTATGGTACAGAGTCAGGGCTAAGTTTCCAAGCGGGTATTCAGCAAGATAACTTTGCAGGTACAGGTAATCGCTTTGGTATTAATGCGATGTTTAATAACTACCAGCGTAATTTAACCGTTGATTATCGAGACCCGTACTGGACATTAGATGGCATCAGTTTAGGTGGGCAGGTTTTTTATAATGAATTTGAAGCCTCAGACGCCAATATTGTTGATTATACCGATAAAAGTTACGGTGCAAGTTTAACCTGGGGTTTTCCGTTTAATGAACTGAACTATTTTGATTTTTCGTTGGGTTATACCCACCGCCAAATTGAAAATTTAGGCAGTTATTATCAAATCGAAAAATTTCTTACATCGATGGGTGATAATGTCACGGATAACGGTGGGTTGTCGGTTGATGATTTTAACTGGTCAATCAGTTGGACGCGCAACGATCTCAACCGTGGCTTTTTCCCAACAGCCGGTAATTATCAACGGGCTTCATTTAATATGACGGTACCCGGCTCTGATGCCCAGTATTTTAAAGCCCAATATGATATTCGCCAGTATTTCCCATTAAGCCAATCTCATGATTTTTCTTTCTTATTAAGAGGTCGCTTAGGGTACGGTAACGGTTATGGCAATAATAATAAACATGATTATTTATTGCCTTTTTATGAAAACTTCTACGCAGGTGGATTTTCAACCCTACGTGGTTTTCGCTCAAACACGGCAGGGCCGCGTGCGGTTTATGTCAGTGGGCAATCGAATAATGGTGCACTAATAGGTACAGATGAATCCGTGGGAGGAAATGCCATTGCACTTGCTAGCGCAGAGCTCTTTTTCCCCGTGCCATTTTTATCAGCCAGTATGAGAAATTCAATCCGCACCAGTCTCTTTGTGGATGCTGCATCGGTATGGGATACCGAATATGATCTGGCATCTTCAGGTGTAATTAGCGGACAAAATTATATTTACGATTACAGCGATCCTGCGAATTATCGTGCATCTTACGGTGTTGCATTGCAATGGCGCTCTCCAATGGGACCATTAGTTTTCTCGCTTGCAAAACCAATTAAACAATTTGAAGGTGATGAAGATGAATTCTTCTCATTTACCATTGGACGTACGTTCTGATTTTCAGTACGAGGAGATAATAACGTTGAAAAGAAATATGAAAAAAATAGGCTTTGGTTTAGCAGTGCTGAGCCTTTCTTTATTTACTAATGCAGCACAAGCGAATCAAAAAATTGGTTATGTGGCAACAGGGCCTGTTTTAGCCCAAATGGCGCAAAAAAATAAAGTGAATGAAAAACTGCGTGCTGAATTTAAAGATCGCCTCAGTGAGGTTGAACGTATTCAGAAAAAGTTAAAAAATGGGCTTGAAAAGCTAAACCGTGATGGCGAATTAATGTCAGAAGCGGCACGCACGAAATTACAGCGTGAATTACAGTCTTTAGATGCAGATTTAAAATTAAAAGTAACAAATTTACGTGAAGATGAGCGTAAACGTAGCGGTGAAGAACAACGAAAACTCGTCATGAGCTTACAAAAAGCAATTCAAACGTTAGCGAAAAGAGAAAGTTACGATCTTATTCTTGATGGTCAAGCGGTGTTATTTGCAAGCCCTAAAGATGATCTATCTGATAAGTTGTTGAAAATAATTGAGTAATAATATTGATGTCTTCCATTTCTCTCACACAGTTAGCAGAAACGTTAGGCGCGCAGTTATATGGTGATGGTAACATCACCATATCTTCTATCGCAGGGATGAATAAAGCACAAGCTGGGCAAGTTACTTTTCTTTCTAATAGCAAGTACCGCCAGCATTTATTAGAATGTCAGGCAAGTGCTGTGATCTTAAAAGAAAAGGATCTTCCATTTTGTAAAACGAATGCACTTGTTGTTAAAGACCCCTACCTCGCCTACGCCTTAACTGCTCAAAAATTCGATACCACGCCATCTTGTGCAAATGATATTGCGCCAACGGCTTATATTTCTCCAACCGCTCAATTAGGTAAGCATGTCAGCATTGGGCATCATGCCGTTATTGAAGACGGTGTTGTGCTTGGGGATCATGTTCAAATTGGTTCAGGTTGCGTCATTGGTAAAAACACTCGTATTGGTGCTAATTCTAAACTATGGGCAAATGTCACTATCTATCACAGCGTTGAGATCGGTAGATCGTGCTTAATTCAATCGGGAGCTGTGATAGGCTCAGATGGATTTGGCTATGCTAATGATAACGGGCGTTGGGTGAAAATCCCTCAATTAGGCACTGTCATTATTGGCGATCATGTTGAAATTGGCGCTTGTACTGTCATTGATCGCGGAGCCTTAGAGGATACTCACATTGCTGACGGGGTTATCATCGACAATTTATGTCAAATAGCCCATAATGTTGCGATTGGTGAAAACACAGCAGTTGCAGGTGCAACAGTCATGGCTGGTAGTTTAACTGTCGGAAAAAATTGCATTATTGGTGGAGCGAGTGCCTTTAACGGCCATATGGAAATTGCAGATGGTGTCACAGTGACAGGCATGTCAATGGTTGTTAAACCGATACCAACACCAGGTATGTATTCATCAGGCTTGCCCGCTCAATCTAACCGTGAATGGCGTAAAACCGTTGCACGTGTTATGCGGATTGATGATATTTTAAAACGATTAAAAAATATCGAAAATAAAATCGATAACAGCTAGTTTAGTTCATACACGCCTGTGCATTATTAAGCGGATAAAGACATACTTTATCAATTAAAAATGCATGGGCGATTTTGTCTTAACAAGGGTCAAAATCTGCTTTGTAAATGGGAAATTCATTTTGAGTCACGAAAATAAACAACTGACGATCAACGAAATCAAAGATCTATTACCACACCGTTACCCTTTCCTTCTTATTGATCGTGTTATCGATTTTGATGAAGGGCGTTATTTACGGGCGATTAAGAACGTGACTGCCAATGAGCCTCAGTTCACGGGTCATTTTCCACAACTTCCTGTTTTCCCTGGGGTATTGATCCTTGAAGCAATGGCGCAAGCAACGGGTTTGTTAGCATTTAAAACGTTTGGAAAGCCAAAGGACAACGAGCTTTATTATTTCGCAAGTATTGATAATGCAAAATTTCGAGCGCCTGTAACACCTGGAGATCAAATGATCCTTGAAGTTGAATTTATCAAAGAGCGCCGAGGCATTGCCGCGTTTAATGGAGTGGCGAAGGTGAACGATAAAATTGTATGTTCTGCCGCGCTTAAGTGCGCAAGAAGAGAGATTTAACCTATGGCTCAATCAGCAAAAAAAATCGATCCAACTGCCCGTGTTCACCCTAGCGCTATTATTGAAGCCGGTGTTTACATAGGTGCAGATGTAGAAGTCGGTCCTTTTTCATTCATTGGCACTGGTGTAACAATCGGCGCGGGGACAAAAGTTATGTCCCATGTTGTGATAAAAGGACCAACTCGAATTGGTAAAGAAAATACGATTTATCAATTTGCATCTATTGGCGAAGCGTGCCAAGACCTGAAATATGCTGGTGAGCCAACTTCTTTAGAAATCGGGGATCGCAATACGATCCGCGAAAGTGTAACAATGCACCGCGGCACAGTTCAAGATGTAGGAATTACCAAGGTCGGAAACGATAATCTTTTCATGGTGAACGTGCATGTTGCACATGATTGCACCATTGGAGATCACTGCGTTTTTGCAAATAATGCAACCCTTGCCGGACACGTTAATATTGGTGATTACGCAATAATTGGCGGAATGGCAGCGATTCACCAATTTTGCACCATTGGAAGCCATTGCATGTTAGGGGGCGGCTCAATTGTTGTGCAAGATGTTCCCCCTTATGTGATGGCACAAGGAAATCACTGTCACCCTTTTGGGATCAATGTGGAAGGGCTGAAACGACGTGGTTTTGAAAAAAGCGCAATTATGGCTATTCGCCAAGTGTATAAAGAAATTTATCGTACGGGAAAAACATTAGAAGAAGCCAAAGAAACCGTGCAAGAGATGGCGAAAAATGAAGCAAGCCTTGCCTTGTTTGTTGCCTTTTTTGACCGCTCTAAACGGGGAATTATTCGTTGATGAAAAAAGCAGACACTTCCTCTGCACCTTTACTAATAGGGATCGTCGCCGGAGAAATCTCCGGCGATATTTTAGGTGCAGGTCTTATTCGTGCCATTAAAGCCCGTTACCCTACGGCTGAATTTGTCGGTATTGGCGGTTCAAAAATGAACGCGCAGGGGTGCCAGTCTTTATTTGAGATAGAAGCACTTTCTGTTATGGGCCTTGTTGAAGTCGTAGGCAGTTTAGCGCGTTTATTAAAGATAAAGCGCGCCTTGGTGGATTATTTTATTGCCCATCCACCGGATGTTTTTATTGGTATTGATGCCCCTGATTTTAATTTACGCCTCGAAAAATCACTCAAAGAAAAATCAATTAAAACAGTTCATTATGTAAGCCCGAGTGTGTGGGCATGGCGACAAGGACGTATTCATGGTATTGCAAAAGCCACAAATCTTGTATTAGCACTATTGCCGTTTGAAAAAGCCTTTTATGATGCTTTTAATGTGCCTTGTACCTTTGTCGGACATACAATGGCAGACAGTATTCCTTTGTTTTCTGATAAAGAAAAAGCAAAAGAGGAATTAGGGTTAGCCAAAGCACGATCTTATCTTGCTGTTTTACCTGGCAGCCGAGGGGGGGAGATGAAAAAGCTAGCGCCTGTTTTTATCCAAACCTGTCAGCAATTGACACAAAAACACCCTGAATTAGGCTTTGTGGTGGCGTTAGTTAATGACAAAAGACGGCAGCAGTTTGAATTAATGTGGCAATCTCTTGCCCCTGAGCTTGATTTTGTATTAATTGATGACACTGCGCGTAATGTGATCGCCGCCTCTGATGCGGTATTACTGGCATCCGGTACTGTGGCACTAGAGGCGATGTTAGTGAAAAGGCCGATGGTGGTTGCGTATAAAATGAATCGCTTTACCGCATGGCTCGTTCGTAAAATGCTTAAAACAAAATACGTTGCCTTACCTAATATTTTAGCTGGATACGAACTTATTCCTGAGCGGCTTCAAGAGACCTGTATACCTGAGATATTAGCCGATGAAATAACGCAGCTTTTAGAACATGATGATAAGAAAATGATCGATGAATTTACGCGACTTCATCATGAAATACGGTGTGATGCCGATAAAACAGCGGCAGCTGCCGTCTTAGATTTAATTGGACGTTAAATATGACATTTGAACCTTTTGTATATCCTGACTCTGCGTTTATTGCAGGGGTTGATGAAGTGGGGCGCGGTCCTTTAGTAGGCGCTGTAGTCACCGCAGCTGTCATACTTGATCCTAAGCGCCCCATTGAAGGTTTAACCGATTCGAAAAAACTAACAGAAAAAAAACGAAATAGTTTATTTGAAGAAATAAAAGAAAAAGCCCTCGCATGGTCATTAGGGCGCGCAGAGCCTGAAGAAATTGATGCGCTTAATATTTTAGGGGCAACTCTGTTAGCAATGGAGCGTGCAGTAAAGGCTTTATCAATAGAACCGACTTATGTACTCATTGATGGCAACCATATTCCTAAAGGCATCACTATTCCAAGCCAAGCCGTTGTTAAAGGGGATTTACGCGTTATGCAAATTAGCGCTGCTTCTATTTTGGCAAAAGTTGTACGGGATAGAGAAATGCAGCAGCTTGATCTTATATACCCGCAATACGGTTTTGCAAAGCACAAGGGGTATCCTACAAAAGATCATATGCAGGCTCTTGAGCAATATGGCGCTATTTTAGAGCATCGAAAAAGCTTTAAGCCGGTTAAAAAAGTATTAGGCATTTTGTAAAATAGCCCCCATTTTGCCATCTTCCTGCATCTTCAAGTATTTTGGGTATATACCCCATAGGTTAGCGCTGAGTAAATTGCGAACCCATAGGGTATATACCCTATAGGTTAGCGCTGAGTAAATTGCGAACCCATCGTGATTTGTATTATTAACATCATTTATACCCGTTTCATGTTTATTGGGTATATAAGCAACGAACGAGAGCCATGTCAGATCCTCGCTTTATTCATCTTCGTGTTCACAGTGACTATTCAATGGTGGATGGTTTAACTAAAGTTCCTGCTCTAGTTAAAAAAGCACTGGAATGTGGTATGCCCGCGATGGCATTAACGGATTTCACTAATTTTTGCGGTTTAGTGAAATTTTATAATGCTGCCCATGGAAGTGGAATTAAACCCATTATTGGTGCTGATTTTAAAGTTCTGTCTGATGATTTTGCAGATGAGCTGTGCCAATTAACGGTACTCGCTGCCAATAATGAAGGGTATAAAAACCTCACCTTATTAATATCTAAAGCCTATCTTCGTGGCCATGTGCAGCATCAAACTGTGATTGATAAAGCATGGTTAGAAGAGCATAAAACAGGGCTTATTCTGTTATCAGGTGGTCGAAAAGGAGATGTAGGCAAAGCCTTATTAAAAGGAAACCAAGCTCTTGCAAAAGCATCGGTGAATTTTTATAAAACCCATTTCCCTAACGCTTATTATATTGAGCTCACTCGCACAGAGCGGCAAGATGAAGAAGTGTATTTACACTTTGCCATCGATTTTGCAAAAGCGAATGATTTGCCCGTTGTTGCAACGAATGAAGTGTGTTTTTTAAAAGCGGAGCTTTTTGATGCCCATGAAATTCGCGTTGCTATTCATGATGGCTATACCCTTGTTGATCCTAATCGCCCAAAAAACTACAGCCCGCAGCAATATTTTCGTACAGAAGATGAAATGTGCGATCTTTTCGCAGATATTCCAGAAGCTTTAGCTAACACAGTCGAAATTGCAAAAAGGTGCAATGTAAGCATTCGTTTATGGGAATATTTTTTACCGAATTTTCCAACCGGCGATTTGAGTATTGACGATTTTTTGGTTAAAAAATCTAAAGAAGGTTTGGAAAAGCGGCTAGCTTTTTTATTCCCAGATCCAGATTTACGCCAGCAAAATCGGCTTGAATATGACGAACGTTTAAAGATTGAACTTGAAGTTATTAACCAGATGGGCTTTCCCGGTTATTTTTTGATTGTGATGGAATTTATCCAATGGTCAAAAGATAACGATATTCCAGTAGGCCCAGGGCGGGGCTCAGGTGCGGGTTCTTTAGTGGCGTATGCGCTGCAAATTACCGATCTTGATCCTTTAGAATACGATCTTCTCTTTGAGCGATTTTTAAATCCAGAACGTGTTTCTATGCCGGATTTTGACATTGATTTTTGCATGGATAAGCGGGATCAAGTTATAGAACATGTGGCAGAAATGTATGGGCGTGACGCCGTATCTCAGATAATAACCTTTGGTACGATGGCGGCAAAAGCTGTGATCCGAGACGTAGGGCGGGTGTTAGGCCATCCTTATGGTTTTGTGGATAGGATCTCAAAACTTGTTCCGCCAGACCCTGGAATGACGCTTGAAAAAGCTTTCATTGCAGAGCCACAATTACCCGCACTTTATGAAATGGATGAAGACGTTAAAGATCTGATAGACACCTGTAAAATTCTTGAAGGGTGCACCCGAAATGCGGGTAAGCATGCGGGAGGCGTTGTCATTTCGCCAACGAAAATAACAGATTTTGCGCCTTTATATTGTGACAGTGAAGGTAACTACCCTGTTACACAATTTGATAAAAATGACGTTGAAACAGCCGGTTTAGTTAAGTTTGACTTTTTAGGGCTGCGCACACTTACCATTATTGACTGGGCATTATCAATGATAAACGCTCGCTTAAAACAAGAAGGTAAAACCGCAATTCGTATTGAAGCCATAAGCCTAACCGACCCTTCCTCTTTTAAGATTTTGCAAAACTCAGAAACAACCGCCGTGTTCCAGTTAGAATCGCGGGGAATGAAAGATCTTATCAAGCGATTAACCCCAGATTGCTTTGAAGATATGATAGCGCTTGTGGCATTATTTCGTCCCGGCCCTTTGCAATCGGGTATGGTGGATAACTTCATTGATAGAAAGCACGGGCGTGAAGTGGTTTCTTATCCGGATGAAAAATGGCAACATGATTCATTAAAAGAGATTTTAGAGCCTACTTACGGCATTATTCTTTATCAAGAACAAGTGATGCAAATTGCGCAAGTTTTGGCTGGCTATTCCCTTGGTGAGGCTGATTTATTGCGCCGTGCTATGGGTAAGAAAAAGCCGGAAGAAATGGCAAAACAGCGCGCTACCTTTGAATCTGGAGCTATAAATAACGGCGTTGATGGCGAACTTGCAATGAAGATTTTTGATCTTGTTGAAAAGTTTGCAGGCTACGGGTTTAACAAATCTCACTCCGCAGCTTATGCGCTTGTTTCCTACCAAACCCTTTGGCTAAAAACCCATTATCCTGCTGAATTTATGGCAGCTGTTATGACGGCTGATATGGACAACACGGATAAAATAGTCGGCCTAGTAGAAGAGTGTCGAAGAATGCAACTTACGATGCTCCCCCCTGACATTAACGCCGGTTTATACCGTTTTAATGTAAATGATGAAGGGGAGATTGTTTATGGTATTGGCGCAATAAAAGGCGTGGGTGAAGGTGCGATTGAAACGGTTATTCAAGCGCGGGAAAAAGCCGGTTATTTTCGTGATTTATTTGATTTTTGCGCACGCATTGACACCAAAAAAGTCAATAAACGTGTGATAGAAAAACTCATTCAATCTGGCGCATTAGATAGATTAGGGCCTCATCGCGCTGCAATGATGGCATCATTAGACGGGGCTATTAAAGCGGCAAGCCAGCATCACCAAGCCGAATCTTTTGGACAATCTGATATGTTCGGTGTGCTGACGGATGCACCTGAAGAAGTTGAACATAAATACGATCAAGTTTCTCCTTGGTCTGAAAAAGTGCGCTTAGAAGGAGAGCGGGAAACCTTGGGTTTATACCTAACGGGGCACCCTATTAATAGTTATGCAGAAGAATTAAAAAAATACATAAGCTTTCGTTTAGAAGATGCACATCCAACAAGGCGTGATGAAACCGTTCATATTGCAGGGCTTGTGATCGCAATAAAAGTCATGACAACAAAACGCGGCGCTCGCATAGGTATTATTACTTTAGATGATAGATCGGGGCGCATAGAAGTGATGCTATTTTCTGACGCTTTAGATCAATACATTGATTTAATAGAGAAAGATAAAATATTGCTGGTGTCAGGACAAGTCAGCCTTGATGATTTTAATGGCGGGTTTAAAATGACAGCGCGTGATATTCAAGAGATAGCGCAAGTGCGGCAAAAATACTTGCGTGCTCTTGGGATATCCATCCGACAAGAAAAAATAAACCAACAATTATTGATGCAATTTAATGACATTTTAGAGCCGCATTGTGCGGGGACAGTTCCGGTTAATATATATTATCAACGAAGTGATGCACGCGCCAAATTGGTGTTAGGAACGCAATGGCGTGTAACGCCTGATGATAAACTAATTGACGATTTAAAGATCCTGCTTGGCGATAAACAAGTCGAGCTGGAATTTGATTGATGTTTTGTCTCATGTTGTAAGCGTATTTATGATGAGATAGCCAAATTATTAAAACAGGATCCTTTGGTATGAGTCTTAATTTTCTTGAATTTGAACAACCTATTGCTGAGCTTGAGGCAAAAATTGAAGCTTTACGCCTTGTATCTAAGCGGGGGGATGATCCTGAAGCCGTTAATTTAGATGCAGAAATTTTGCAATTGGAAAATAAAAGCACAGAGCTTACAAAAAAAATATTTAATGATTTAGGGGCATGGCAGGTTGCGCAGCTTGCGCGTCATCCTCGCCGTCCTTACACCTTAAATTATGCTGAATTGATATTTACTGAATTTGATGCCCTTGCTGGGGATCGCGCTTTTGCTGATGATAAAGCAATGGTAGGCGGAATTGCACGCTTAGAGGGGCGACCTGTGATGATCATCGGGCATCAAAAAGGACGTGAAACCCGTGAAAAAGTTGAGCGTAATTTTGGTATGCCTAAACCTGAAGGGTATCGTAAAGCTTTGCGTTTAATGAAAATGGCAGAGCGTTTTGCTATGCCGATAATCACCTTTATTGATACCGCAGGTGCATATCCTGGTGTGAGTGCAGAAGAGCGTTGTCAATCGGAGGCGATAGCACATAACTTAAAAGAAATGGCCGGTTTAAAAGTGCCATTGATTTGTAATGTTGTGGGAGAGGGCGGCTCTGGTGGCGCTTTAGCGATTGGTGTGGGTGATTATGTCAACATGCTGCAATATTCTACCTATTCTGTTATATCGCCAGAAGGCTGCGCTTCTATTTTATGGCGTGATGCTGAAAAAGCGGCTCAAGCAGCAGAAGCGATGGGCATAACAGCGCCTCGATTAAAAGAGCTTGAATTAATTGATGAAATTATTGAAGAGCCAATGGGCGGAGCGCACCGTAATTTTGAGCAAACGGCACAAAATATTAAAGCTGTTTTACTGGAACAACTCGCCGAGCTTGATAAACTCGATCAAGACGCTTTAATTGAGCGTCGTTATCAGCGTTTATTAAATTATGGTTATTGTTAATGTTAGGATCATAATTTTGCATGCTTGAATTTATGAGCTATACCCTTCATCCTTGAAGTTGCAGATGTGTTGGCTGCATCTTCAAGTTTATTGGGTATAGTTTATTTATGTGATTAGGTAGAATTATGAAAGACGCTTGCCTTTCACCGGAGGCAAGCGTTAGCTTTTCTCATTTTTTTCCTGAAAAATCAGTCGTTTGCCGCCTTTCTGCCTTTTTAAATATCTAGGTATATACCCTTCATACTTGAAGTTGCAGATGCGTTGGCAGTTCTCGTTCACTCTAATCACAGAGTTATCTATTCTCATTGAGGTGAACTTGCTTGCCGCCTTCCTGCATCTTCAATTATCTTGGGTATAGATCAATGTAAATTAATGGAAAAAATTCATAAAAATATGCAGTTGTATTCTATTTTCGCTCATGAAATAAATGCGCGGATCATCAATGTTGTAAATAAAAATAACACCCAGATTGTATTAGCTCTAAGCGGCGGGATGGATTCTCGCGTTATGCTTCATTTGCTTTCGCGCTATGCGAAAACCTACCCTGAGCACGAGTATCTTGTTATTCATGTCCATCATGGATTAAGCCCTAATGCTGATGCATGGTTAGCTGACTGCGAAAAATGGACATTAGCGGAAAATCTTTCTTTTAAAGCGCTTAAAGTAAAGCTTGATAAAAAAGGCGAAAGTCTTGAAAGCGCGGCAAGAAAGGCGCGTTATCACGCTATTTTACAGCAGGTTAAACCTAAGGCGCTTATTCTTACAGGCCAACATGCAAACGATCAAAGTGAAACATTTTTACTTGCTTTAAAACGTGGTTCTGGCCCTATGGGCTTAGCCGCAATGCCTTCATGTCGCGCTTTAGGGCATGCTTTTTTATTGCGCCCATTACTGACTGTTTCTCAAAATCAAATAAGATCTTATGCCAATGAAAATGACTTAAATTGGGTTGAAGATGAAAGCAATTTAGATACGCGCTTTGATCGTAATTTTATTCGTAATATGTGGCTGCCTATTGCAGAGTCGCGCTGGGCAGGATTTAGTCAAGCAATTAATCGAAGCGCTCAATTATGTGCAGAGCAAGAGGCTTTACTGGATGTGCTTTTAACTTCTTATGATGAAAAAATTATTAAGGAAGATGCTAGCTTTTGTTTGCTTGAATACCATCAACACCCACTGCAAGTGCAATCTGCTTTATTAAGGCGTTGGTTAAAAAAGAAATTTGCAATTGCGCCATCGCTTGCTCAATTTATGCAAATTCAAACAACAATTATTGATGCCGCTGAAGATGCGAATCCCATTTTAAGGATGGGTCAATGGCAAATCAGACGATTTAGACAAAGGCTTTATCTTATCCCAATATTTAATGATGTAGCCGATTGGCAAGGCATTTTAACTGAAAATGTGGAATTAAAATTACCTGAAAATATAGGCGTGATTGGTATCTATACTGGTTTTGATGAAAAGAAATTAAAAAAAGGATTAAGCTTAAAAAAGCCAAGCTCAAAAACCCTGATCCATGTTCGGTTTGAACCAGAAGGGTTAGAAGCGCACCCTGTTGGTCGGCAAGGAAAAAGAAAGCTTAAAAAACTATTTCAAGAATACGGCGTTCCAAGTTGGCAAAGGCGAAGAATCCCCTTGATTTTTTATGGTGATGATTTAGCCGCTGTTGCAGATTTATTTGTATGTGCGCCTTTTGCTGGAACGGATCTTTCTCTTCATTGGGAGCAAACTGGCTCTATCTCTAAGCAACCTGAAGATGCAAAAAGGCGTTATATATACCCTTAATCCTTGAAGTTGCAGATGTGTTAGCTGCGTTCATTCACCCTAATCATATAGTTTATCTATGAATATAGAGAAACGATCTAATTTAAGGTGAATGAGAAAAGCCAACCAAGAATGAAGGTATAAAAGTTGAGGTTTAAAATACAAAAAGGGGAGATATAAATGAAAAAGATATTATGTATGGGATTACTATTGGGTTTTTTCTCAGCCAACGCATTCGCAGAAGCGAAGGTGAAAGCCAATGCCAGTGCAGGAAAAGCAAAGGCGGCGGTGTGCGCTTCATGTCATGGAAGTAATGGTATGACAACGATCCCAGGGTACCCTAATTTAGCAGGGCAAAATGAACAGTATCTTGTCACTGCGATGAAAGCTTATAAATCAGGAGAAAGAACTGGGGCGACGGCAACTATTATGAAATTGCAAATGCAGGTGCTAAATGAACAAGATATTAAAGATTTAGCTGCTTATTATTCTCAGATGTAATCGAAAATAAAGAAAATACGCGTGGAAAAAAACGGCGATCTTAAAAAAGCGGTGATCTTACAAAAATCGATGGTCTTAAAAAAAGCCAAGATACTTTGTCTTGGCTTTTTTTATAATGACGGGTATAAATATTTACCGAAATTGATTATTTGATATGTGGTAATTAAATCCCGCTTCTTTTAATTTTAAAATAAGTGCATTTGCATCAATTTCATAAAATCGAGCTAAATCATCAAGTGAATCAAACTCATCGCGTAATTTCATGTTGACAATACTAAAGAGTAAATTCGGCTCCATCGTCATGAAATGAGATAAGTTCATGCCTTATCCTCAAAATCACTGATAAGTAAATTTGCTGCGGCAAAAGCGGCTTGTTCGCGTTGGGCTTTAGGAAGGTTTTCATCTTTTGCTACGTTATTTAACGCACGAATAGCACACTCAATTGCTTTTGGAATATAAGCTTGATCGCCACCGCCAATATCGGCATAAAGCTGCTTTACCAGCGTACAACAATCATAAATTTTCATTATGTTTTCCTTATGCTTTTCATTTTAAGACACAGATCCCTACCCCCTTTAGGTGCGTTGGCTTTCCTGTGGGGATTAATGAACGTGTCGCCTTCCTGCATCTTCACGTTTATTGGGTATATATGCTAAAAATGATGAAAAGTTACGCTAATTTATCTTTAATAAAGGTAAAGATATCATCTATTGCAACAGGTGTTTTTTCACCCTCACGGCGGTTTTTATATTCAAAAAGACCGTCATCTAAACTGCGTTCACCAATAATAATGGTGTGCGGCACACCGATAAGCTCCATATCAGAGAACATTACCCCTGGGCGTTCTTTGCGATCGTCAAATAAAACATCGATCCCAGCTGCCGTTAGTGTTTGATAAAGTTTTTCTGCCGCCGCTTGTACACGTTCAGATTTATGCATATTCATCGGCACAATTGCAAGGGTAAAAGGAGCGATTGCATCAGGCCAAATGATGCCGTGTTTGTCATAATTTTGTTCAATGGCTGCTGCGACAACACGAGAAACCCCAATGCCATAGCACCCCATTTTAAGGAATACATTTTTGCCGTCTGCGCCTAATACACCGCAATTCATTTTTTCAGAATAGGTTGTACCTAATTGGAAAATATGGCCCACTTCAATACCGCGTTTTAGCAGCAAAGTGCCTTCCCCGCAAGGGCTTGGATCGCCATCAACGACATTACGAATATCAGCCACTTCACCCAGTTCAACATCTCGTTCCCAGTTAATACCAAGGAAGTGTTTGTCATCAATATTGGCACCCGCACAAAAATCACTCATTACAGCAACACTGCGATCAACAATCATAGGTGTGTTGAGATTAACCGGCCCAAGCGACCCAGGCCCTGCAAAAAGAACAGCGCGAATTTCATCTTCGGTTGCAAAAGTAAGCGGGCTTGCAACAAGCGGTAATTTCTCAGCTTTTATTTCATTTAGTTCATGATCGCCGCGCACAAGCAGCGCAACGATAGGGCTGTTTGCGCCTTCTTCTGCTTTAACAAATAATGTTTTTACCGTCTTTTCAATGGGTAAACCAAATTGCTCAACAAGTTCTGCAATGGTTTTTGCATTAGGGGTGTTAATCTCGCGCATTTCTTCTGTTGCAGCTTGGCGCTTTTCAGCCGGCATGATGGCTTCTGCTTTTTCGACATTCGCAGCATAATCAGAAACTGTTGAGAAGGCGATGGTATCTTCACCGCTATTTGCAAGCACATGAAATTCATGAGATGCCGAGCCGCCAATCGCACCTGTGTCAGCAAGCACTGGGCGGTAATTTAAACCCATGCGATCAAAAGCTGCGCAATAAGCCGCATGCATTGCCAAATAAGAATTATTTAATCCTTCTTTATCAATATCAAAGCTATAAGCATCCATCATTGAAAATTCACGTGCACGCATTACACCAAAACGAGGGCGCACTTCATCACGAAATTTCGTTTGAATTTGATATAAATTTAAAGGCAACTGTTTGTAAGAATTAACATCATTTCGTACTAATGAAGTAACGACTTCTTCCGCTGTTGGGCTTAGTACAAATGGGCGCGTGTGACGGTCTGTAAAACGAAGTAATTCAGCGCCCATTTTTTCAGCGCGTCCTGTTTCCTCCCAAAGTTCAAGAGGCTGTACAACCGGCATTAGAATTTCTATTGCGCCTGCACGATTAATTTCTTCGCGAACGATATTTTCAACTTTTCGCAATACGCGCCAGCCTGTGGGGAGCCAAGTATAAAGACCTGAAGCAAGTTTGCGGATCATTCCCGCCCGCAGCATAAGTTGGTGGCTGATAACTTCAGCATCGTTTGGCGTTTCTTTTAATGTTGAAAGAAGGTATTTACTGGTACGCATGTTTTTATCCCTTACATACCTTCATCCTTTAAAATGCAGGTGTGGTGGCTGCATTTCTAAGTTGATGGGTATAAAAAAAAAGATGATGATGAATAAAGAAGGCAATATTAACAGCCTCCATAGGTATCTCAAATGGGTTCTATTGTGCTAACCGTAACATTTATTAGGTCAACGTGAAATTTAACGTTAAATTCAAATAAATGTACTGCGTATTCTCGAAGATCAATTTTGTCTTTTTTATAAGCTGGGCGAGGGTCTTGTGCCAGCACTTCTTTGATCACTTGGATTTGATGATAAGAAATATTTTGTGCTTGGATTTGTTTATTCGCAAGAGGGGAAAAATGCACCGTAAGTGTGCTTGGCGCAGTATTAGCAAATCCTGAAATGGCTTCAGTAATCGCATCGCAATAGTGAATATAAGGTTTAATATCAATAATTGGCGTTCCATCAACCAAATCGCAACTACCAATATGGATAAAAAGGCGGCTTTTCTCTTTTTCAATTCCAAGTAAAGGAACCGCTGACATACCTATATTGTTCGGACGAAAACTGGCACGGCTTGCAAAAACCCCAATCCGCTCATTTCCACCGAGACGAGGAGGCCTTACTGTCGGTGTCCAGCCTTTATCTAGATGTTGATCAAACAAAAAAAGCAGCCAAAGATGGGAAAATTGCTCTATCCCCCTAATCGCTTCATCACAGTTAGCTTCATTGAGCAATTCTATTTTTGCCGTTGCGCTCGGTACTAAGTTTGCTTGGCGTGGAACGGCAAACTTCTCTTTATAAGGTGAGTGAATTTTGCCAATAGGAGAAATGAAATGCTGCATGTAAAACCCAGACGTCAAACATCAATAATTAAAAAGACATGTTACCTTAAAAAAAGACACCTTTTATACCCTTCACCCTTCACCCTTCACCCTTCACCCTTGAAGTTGAAGTTGCAGATGCGATGGCTACACCTTCAAGTATTTTAGGTATAGGTGTAAGATGCAGGTTATTAGTGACGTGACATTATTAAGGCTACACAGTGACTCCAGCAATTTTTATCGATAGAGATGGCGTAATCAATAAAGATCATGGCTATATAAGCAAGGTGGATGATTTTGAATATATAGATGGCGTTTTTGACGCTTGCAAAGCATTCAAAGAAATGGGCTATTTACTTGTATTAGTAACAAATCAATCTGGTATTGCGCGCGGCTATTACACCGAAGATGAATTTATTGCTTTAACCGAATGGATGGATTGGAATTTTGCTGATAAAGGGGTTGAGTTTGATGGTATTTATTATTGCCCCCATCATCCAGATCATGGCAATGAAATATACAGAAAAGAATGTGAATGCCGTAAACCCAAAGCGGGGATGTTTAATTCGGCCGCTGAATTTTTAAAAATAGATATGACGCGCTCTGTCATGATTGGCGATAAAGGTGATGATATGCGCGCAGCAAAAACAGCAAATGTACACACTAAACTATTAGTAAGAACAGGAAAACCCATCACAGTAGAAGATGAAGCATTAGCCGATGCTGTGCTTGATTCTCTTTCAGATGTTCCTTGTTATTTAAAATCACAACAACAATCATAATAACGACATTAGCCCTCTTTGAAATGCAGGTGTGTGCCTGCATGGATGCATTTACCTTCATTCAGCGTTTTCTATGGCATACGTAAGAATTGCTTGTTATCTCCAGCATTTTTAAGGGCAATAGGTTTAAACTGGTGTGATATTGTGTGTAAAAAACACAAATTGTTCACATTGCGAGCAAACGATACTGTGTTTGAATTTTTTCTTTAAAAAACACTTGCGTAAAAATCCGAAGTCCCTATACTGCGCTCCTGTCGACGGGGCACTGAAACGAAATGCT
>JACLAC010021594.1_pt1 | contig 21965 bp, 33 predicted proteins | sample 8027881 | NCBI WGS metagenome assembly JACLAC01 (sample SAMN15725517, study PRJNA655200) | protist metagenome | isolation source: fluorescence activated cell sorting (FACS) single amplified genomes of... | place: Spain: Blaines Bay Microbial Observatory, Mediterranean Sea | collected 2016-01-19 | reverse complement strand
TCTTTCCAAAGACCGTTGATCTTCATGCGGATCGGCGCATCCATCTGCTGGCCCACGGTCAGGTGGTTGGAAAGGGTGATCCACAACTTACTGTTGGCTACCAGATCATTGATGTGCTTACCAATGATCGAGTCTTCTTCCTCGCCCCAGCCGGGGTGACTGGTCCAAACAACTTGGTTCGCCTTTAGCAGGATGTTAGTGCTGGGACTCATCCGCTCTATTAGTGCTTCATAATTCTCTTCAGCTGGCCTGATCTCGTATATCGTATCGCGCTCATACGGACCCTTACCTGCAACTAAATACTCGGATGAACACTCCAGCACCTCAGCGATCGACGCCAAGGTATTAGTGTAGCATCCATTCATATCGCCCGTTTCCAGGCGACCGATCGTGGACGGCGGGACCTGTGCTCGCGTAGCCAGGGCGCGCTGAGACATAGAGCGCTTCTCGCGAATTTCTCTGATGCGAGTTCCCAGACCTTCGACGCTGACTAAGTTTGATTCGCCCTTACGTCTTTTTTTTTCGGGCATTGACTCGGCTCCTGTGGTTTTGAGTGGTGGGGTATATGAATAATGCATCACTTTCAACGAGGAATATAGTATACTATATATTAAATGTCAACGTATTTGTACAAAATCCCTTACCTGCGTCATATGAAGATGCTATATTCATTGAAATGACGTTCACACATCACTTCAAATAGGGGATATACTCTATTATGCCTGCATTGCCCGTAGAGAAGGCAAAGTTCACCGTATCAGAGATCGCTGATCACATCGGCATTTCCAAATCTATGGTGCGTAGATTCATCCACGAGGGGCGATTAGCCTGTTACGACACGGGAGGCAAGTTCGTTTCTCACCGTGAAGATGTCGAGGAATTGCTTCAGGACCTGCGCATTCCCCGACGTGAACCCGTCGTGCGCCTGCTAGAATAGGCGCATGGCATGCTCGTTGCTACGCGCGGGCATGCTATACGCGCGCAGATGTACGCATCACGTACGCGCATCACGTGCCTGCCCCACGTGCCTATTCTTTTAATAACTAACTAGTACTAGTACTGGTAAAAGAATTAGTACAAATTCGCGCGCGGGCAGGCCCGAACATATATGATACGAGCAAGATTAATCTGCTCTGACAGCTTCAAATAGTCTTATCCGCACCCCAATGACCCGTTAACTACGGGCATGGGGTCTTTATTTGCTCATAGAGGTTGCATCAAACGATCACCATGCGTATATTTACCCGTATGAGATATGGCACTAACCCGAAGGAGACCCGTAGAATGCAACAGTCCCTGTTCCAGCCGTCCACGACAGCGCCGAAATTCGTACTGCGGCCCTATCAGGACGAATGCGTCACGGCGTGCCTCGATGCTTTGCACCGAGGAGTGCGTCGTCAGGTTGTCTCTGCCCCAACAGGGTCAGGGAAAACCATCATCTTCGCCAATCTCATTCCCCAACTGCCAGCACCTCGCCCAGGAGCCGATCAAGTGCTGGTCCTCGCCCATCGCGATGAACTGATCCGGCAGAATGCGGAGAAGATCGCCGCCGCCAACCCCGATTTGCACGTGGCCATCGAAAAAGCCGCAGAGCAAGCATCGCCCGATGCAGATGTGATCTCCGCCAGCGTGCCCACTCTGGGCCGCAAGGACAGCGATCGCATTAAAAAATTCGATCCCAGCCGATTCAAAGCGGTCATCGTGGACGAAATGCACCACACCGCCGCTGACACCTATCGCCGCATCATCGAGCATTTCGGCATTCTCGATGACGATTCACATGTCGCACTGTTTGGTTTCTCCGCTACTGTCCGCAGGTCTGATCGTCGGCCGATGGATGACCTCTACGACGAGATCGTCTACCACCGGGGCTTGCTGGAGATGATCGATGAGGAGTGGCTGGCCCGTCTACGGGCTGTCCGTATCTCCACCGGCACCGAGTTGGATGTGGACGTTTCGTCCGATGGGGATTTCGTGCGTTCCCAGCTCGAAGCGGCCGTCAACACCCCTGAGCGCAATCGCACCCTGCTCAAAGCGTGGCGCGATCACTGCGAGGGACAGCGTCACAGCACCCTGATCTTCTGTGTGGATCGGGTGCACATGAGGGATGTCACCGAACTCTTCGTGGAACAGGGGGTGGCGGCACAGCACATCCACGGAGACACCGAGCCGAATGAGCGCGCTGGCCTGTTGCGCCGTTTCGGCAATCGGCAATTCCCAGTGCTGGTCAATATCGGCGTGATGACTGAGGGGACCGACGTGCCCTGCATCGACTCCGTCATCATGGCTCGACCCACCCGCAGTCCAGTGCTCTACCAGCAGATCATCGGCCGAGGCCTGAGGCTCTACGACAACAAGCCTGACTGCCTCGTCCTCGACATGGTCGATGTGTGCCAGACGCACAGCCTGATGACCACGCCAGCCCTCTTTGGCCTTCGGCCCGACTTCGATGCTGAAGGGGAGGACGTGGCTAAGACGGCCAAGGCGATCCAGCAGATGTCGATTGAAAACCCGACCGTGCTCGACGCTGACACTATCGCCGCGGCCGAGCGGATCATCTCGCAGGAGTTCGATCCCTTCTCGATTGCTGAGCCACCGGATGCGGTGCGCGCGATGAGCAACCTGCTCTGGCGCGAGGTCGGCAAAGATCGCTACCGTGCAGACTTTCCAAAGAGCGAAGATTCACGGGCAATGCGCGGCTACATGGAGATTCAGCCCGACATGATCGGCAACTGGGATCTGACCCTCACTCACTCGGCAGGGGAGACGACCCAGTTGCGCAATTACAACGATCTGCAACTGGTCTTTCAGGCGGCAGACAAGCACGTGTCCACCAATTATTCAAACTACCTGCCGTTGATGCAAAAAGATATGAACTGGCATGCCGATCCAGCTACACAGGCACAGACAGAATTCATGAAGAAGTTGCACGTACAGATCGAGCCAGGAATGACCAAGCTTGATGCGAAGAAGGCAATAGATGGCGCATTGGCACAGAAGCGTAAACGTAATTTCCGCGCGAAGCGCAAGCGCAAGACTACCGGCACAGATGTGTCAGTTGGTCAGTACACAAACAGTCCAAACTAAGGGAGAGATGATATGCACGACATATCGGCTGATTTAGTAAAGCACCTGAAGAAGGGAAAATTAAAGAGCCAGTCACGTATACATCAGATCCGTGCTCTACTGACGGCTGAGGCTCTTAATGGTCCCGTCTTCGGCACTGAAGGGAAGCTAGTTGCTTCCATGTTGGAACACGTACTTGAGATCGCCGCAGATGAGGCTTTACACAACCCAACGCCAAAGCGCAAGAAAGTTGAAGACACAGCCAATCATCAGGCCGCGGCAGGCGTGCTTAAGCATATCGAAACCACATACGAACAAGTATTCAGTCAACGATTCGATTGTCACTATGGATATCATGTCCCAATGCTTCGTCGCTTACTCGACAAGGGCGAGACAGTTGACGGCCTCAAGCACTTAGCGGAGGCGTGGATCTCTGCTGGCAAGGGCGAGCTTGTGCATGGCGATAACTACCGAAACGCGCGCATATGGGGTGATGCTACGATTAAAGCGTTCGCATTTAATCTGAATCAAATCAAGTCTTACGCTAAGCCGCCCAAAACACCAACAGTAGAATGGGTAATGCCCCAGGAGGCCACGGGTTGACGACCATATTCGAGATCGTCGCGTCCAACGGCCTGAAGACCCGCCGCGAACAAGATCAGCTGGTAATTAACCAGTGCTTTTTCTGTGGCGATGAGAAATATCATTTCTACGTGGATCTGCGCGATGAATCTAACCCTTGGTATTGCCACAAGTGTAGCGAGAGGGGCAACCTGATCACGCTCACTCGGCGCTTGAACTTAACGCCGACGCCAGATGTCCTCCGCGTCGGAGATCAGATGCGCGTAGAAGAGAAAGATCAGCCCATACCGCCGAAGTCTTTCTCGTCGGAATGGGTTGAGATTCCGCACAACAACTTGCTGGAGGACAAGCATGGTGCCCTGACCGAATTGAAGAAACGTGGCTTTGCAGAAGATACGATCCGTCAGTTCAAGATCGGTGTTACCAACACGCACAACGGCAAAGAATCGTTCACGCCGCTCTGGCTCATCCCTTACTTCGCACAGGGCATGTTTGGCCAGTCTGTAACCTGCATCAAGTATCGCACGATACCACCGGCAGAGAAGAAGATGTGGCGCGAGAAGGGTATGGACTCGCCACTATTCAATGGCCAGTCGGTAGACTATACAGCAGACAGTATCGTCCTGTGTGAGGGCGAGTTCGATGCGATGTCCTTGAGCATCTGCGCTGGGTTTTCTTGGTGCCTGAAGTAATGAAGACCGAAGTGGACTACATGCTGGAAATGGGCACGGCCGGTATCCGTAAGCACAAAGTAAGCGCCAGATATGAGCAAGAAGAAGCCATTGTCCTGTATCAGGTGCATTTCGTGGGGTTTAACCCCGTCATGATCAACTAATTGTCTGCGAGGAAGCGCAATGACTAACCCATTGATACGAATAAGCCCTTTAATTGCAGGCAAAGTAGAGCGGTTTGATGCGTATATATAAGGATACGGACGCGGCCGAGGTGGAGGCGCCCATCGCTAATGGGGCGACTATCACGATCAGCCAGTGGGGGCAGGAGAAGATTTACGTTTATCAAGAGGGATTAAAGTATAGCCTACCGCTGGTCCTTCGGGCTATCTGTAAGGAGCTGGAGCCAGCGCGCGATCAGGACCTCCATCGCCTTCACTTTGCCGAAATACGCAGCGTAGGCCAGCGGCAGATACTGGTTATGGCGCTTACGTCTGGTCCAATGTCCTTCCCGGTGGATCAGACCAGGATCGTCCTCGCACAGGGCTGTGAGCCGGTCAATTTCGTCGTCGAGGATGGCGCGCTCTAACTCGCCCATGTCGTCGCCGAAATCCTGTTCGCCATTCTGTTCATGTGTGGTCCGCGTCGTCATCGCACTATCCCTCCTGAGGATTATTAGTGCGGGGAGTTACTACTTCAACGGGCGGCTTTGCGCATCAGCGTCATCGCCTTGTCGGTTTTTTCCCAGAGAAAATCGGCCAACTCGCGCCCGAAGTGGCCGTAGTTGGTCGTCTGACGGTAAATGGGTCGCTTGAGTTTGAGTTTGCGCACAATGCCGCCGGGACTGAGGTCGAACACCTCTTGCACCCAATCGGCGATCTGCGCGTCATCGGTGATGCCGGTGCCGTAGGTGTCTACCAGCACCGACACCGGGTCGGGCACGCCGATGGCGTAGGCCAGCTGCACCTGGCAGCGATCGGCCAGCCGCGCCGCGACGACGTTTTTGGCCACGTAGCGCGCCATGTAGTGGGCGCTGCGGTCGACCTTGCTCGGGTCCTTACCCGAAAAGGCGCCACCGCCGTGCGGACACATGCCGCCGTAGGTGTCGACGATGATCTTACGGCCGGTCAGGCCGCAGTCGCCGTGTGGCCCGCCGACGACGAAGCGGCCAGTGGGATTGATGTGGTATTTGGTTTCTTTGTCCAGCAAGCGTGCCGGGATCACCTTCTTGACCACCTGCTGGATCATGTCCCGCTCGATCCGCTCGTGGCCGACTTTGGGCCCGTGCTGAGTCGAGAGGACCACCGCATCCACCCGCACGGGCTTGCCGTCGGCGTATTCGACGGTGACCTGCGACTTGGCGTCGGGGCGCAGGTAGGAAATTTTCTTGTTCTTGCGCAGCTTGGTCAGCTGCATCAACAACTTGTGCGAGAGCGTGACTGGCAGCGGCATCAGCTGCGGCGTCTCGCGGCAGGCGTAGCCGAACATCATGCCCTGATCGCCAGCGCCCTGTTCCTCGTGCAGCCCCTGTCCTTTGGTAACGCCCTGGGAGATATCGGGCGACTGCTGGTCGAGAGCGACGAGCACGCCGCAGGAGCGGTAGTCGAAGCCCTGTTCGGGGTCGTCGTAGCCTATGTCGGCGATGACTTCGCGGACGAGGGCCTGGATGTCGACGAAAGCCTTGCTGGTGACCTCGCCGGCGACCACGACCTGGCCGGTGGTGACCAGCGTCTCGCAGGCGACCCGCGAGTTGGGGTCCTGCTCGATCATCGCGTCGAGTACGGCGTCGGAGATCTGGTCGGCGACCTTGTCCGGATGGCCTTCCGACACGGACTCCGAGGTGAAGAGGTATTTGGACATTAGATTCTGAGATCCCTCCGTTTAGAGTGCATGCATTACAATGAGACAGTTTCCCTTCCCGGGAATTAGGCTATTTACCCTTTGGTCTATCTCTTCGCGAATTGCTTTTCCCAATGGCCTTTGATCTTTTCGAGTGCCTTATTTCGCAACTGGCGCACGCGCTCGCGGGTCACGCCCAATTCCCTGCTGATCACGTCCAGCGTCTTCTGCTGATCCTCGTCCAACCCGTAATAGCGGCGAATGACCAGGGCCTCGCGCCCGTCCAGCGCCTGCAAACTCTCGCGTACGATTTTGCCCCGATCCGTCTCTTCCACCAGTTCCGCTGGATCCTTTTCGTCCGCGGGAATGACCGTGAGCAGATCCCTCGTTTGCTCTTCGTTGATTGGTGCGTCGAATGAAGTCATCCTGGGCTGACCCTCCACTACGTCCTGCAAACGCTCGGTCTTGATCTCCAGGTTTTGGGCTACCTCTTCGAGCGAGGGTTCTCTGCCTAATTCTTGTGCCAGTTTGGCCGCGACATTGGCCTGCCGGGACAGCAGGCTGATCTGATTTACCGGCATCCGGACCGAGTGGTTCCTGCCGATCGCCGCCAGCATGGCCTGGCGAATCCACCAGACGGCATAGGTGATGAACTTGAACCCGCGGCTCGCATCGAATCGGTCGACAGCCTCGATCAGACCCGCATTGCCCTCGGCGATCAAATCGATCAGCGACAGGCCGCGCCCCTGATACTCCCGGGCGATATCCACCACGAAGCGCAGATTGGCCTCAATGATCTGGTCCCGGGCCCAAGCGTCGCCCTCTTGCACTCGCATGAACAACTCGCGTTCCTGCGCTCTGCTGAGAGGGACGCACGCTTTGATATCGCGAAAGTAGCATGCTTGTGCATGCGGCATGTCCTTCCACTCCGCACTCGTTACGTATGGCTTCATCTGGCGATCAACCCTCCTGTTCTTCGTCGGGCAAGGCCTCTTTTACCAGGTGCAAAAACTCCGGTATATCGATAGGTTTTTGGATGGCCGTCCAGGCACCGGACAATGGTTCGCCGTCTTGCAGATGGCCGCTGAGCACGATCACCCTGGCTTCCGGCTCGATCCACCGTATTTCCGCCAGTGCTTCGCGGCCCGACTTTCTTGGCATCTTCAAGTCCATGATGATCAGGTCAATTTCCCCGCGCTGCGCCGCGAATACCTCCACCCCCTCCTGGCCATCGGTTGCCGTCAGCACCTGGTGGCCATCGCGTTCCAGGGATCTCCGCAACAATCGCCTGATTCCACTTTCGTCGTCGACGACCAGGATCGTAGTGCCTTCTTTCTGGGCTACCGATTTTAGATCGCTTTTGCGCCACCTGGCCTATCCCCCTGTACCTCACAGATGAGTAATCGCCCAGGTTGCCCACCAAATCAGCGTCTTGGGACAACGCCGCACTCTCAGATCGTCATCCACAACCAAGATCGAAATTTTAGTTATTTTGCCGCTGATGACACCCCCAGGGGATTACTTCACGCGCCTATTTTTTCTTCCCGACCGACCATACCTTCTGATTCTCCCTCTACCTTTTGCTTCCACGTCTTCCCCATCCAGATGCAGTACGCGCTTTTCCAGTTGGTCAAAAGCCGTCTTTATCATCTCGACGTCCCAATCTCCATCGATATGAATCGAGACGATCTGTTGCAGGGCATCGAGCCGCTCGGATGGTGCCGTCGATTTGTCTTCCATCTTTGTATTACCGGCCATTCACGATTTTAAGTTTTCTTCTCTCAAACCGCGCAATAAGCTGAAGCCGATAAGCAATATCACCAGGGCAAAGGGCAGACCGGTGGTAATAACGCCTGTCTGCAACGCCCCCAAACCGCCACCGACCAGCAGCACGGCGGCGACCACCCCCTCGGTCACCGCCCAGAAGATACGCTGCACCGTCGGAGGATTGGGATGGCCCCCGGAGGTGATGATATCGACGACCAAAGAGGCCGAATCGGAGGACGTAACAAAAAACACAGTGATGACGACGACGCTGAGGGCTGACGTCAGCGCCGCCAAGGGGAAGTTATCGAGCAACACGAAAAGCGCCGTGGCGACATTGGCATTGACCGCTTCGGCAATGCCTCCACCGCCGTGGAGTTCACTAAACAGGGCGCTATTGCCGAAGATCGTCAGCCACAAAAAGGTCATTAGCGAGGGCACCAGCAGGACACAAAGCAAAAACTGGCGGACGGTGCGCCCGCGCGAGATGCGGGCGATAAAGATCCCGACGAAGGGCGCCCAGGCGATCCACCAGGCCCAGTAGAAGATGGTCCAGCCGTGCTGCCAAGTGCCGCGCCCGTAGGCCTCGGTCCACAGACTCAGCTTGGGCAGGTTGACCAGATAAGCCCCGACATTCTGCACCAGCGCGTCGAGCAGGTGCAGCGATGGCCCGGCGAGAAAGACAAAAAGTAAGAGCGCCAGCGCCGCCACCATATTGAATTGGCTGAGGCGGCGGATGCCCTTGTCCAGTCCGAGCACGACCGAAACCGTGGCCATCAGCGTGATCCCGGCAATGAGCAGAATCTGCTGCATACTGCCCTGGCCAATAGCGAAAAGATAGTCGAGCCCGGCATTGACTTGTTGCGCCCCCAGCCCCAGCGAAGTGGCCAGCCCGAACAGCGTGGCCACTGCGGCGAGAATGTCGATCAGATTACCGGCCGCACCGTGAATTCGCTCGCCCAAAAGCGGGTAGAATACCGAGCGAATGGTCAACGGCAGACCGCGATTAAAAGAGAAATAGGCCAGCCCCAACGCCATCAGCGCATAGAGCCCCCAGGCGTGCAGCCCCCAGTGAAAAAAAGTGACCCCCATCGCCAGCTCGGCCGCCTCCGCCGTTTTCCCCTCGCCCCAAGGCGGCGAGGAGAAATGGTAAATCGGCTCGGCCACGCTCCAAAACACCAGGCCGATGCCCATGCCGGCGCTGAAGAGCATCGCCAGCCAACCCCAGGTCGTAAATTCAGGCTCCGCATCGGGACCGCCCAGGCGGATATCGCCGTAGCGGCTCAAGAGCAGATAAACGACGATGCCCAAATAGATGTTGACCGCAGCCACGAATAACCATCCAGCACCGCCAGTTATGGCGGCTTGCAACGCGTCGAAAACCTCCTTCATCTGCGCTAGATTGATGAGACTGAAAACGACGAAGAAGGCGATGAAACCGACCGCAGACCAGAAGACGGTCGGATGAATGTGCAACTTGGAACCGGAGTTTGTGTCGTCGGTCACCAGGGGACTCCCGCGTTAAGCTTTGGCAAAGTGCATTACGCCCCAGGCCAGGTGGCCGGCGCTCCCGCCCTCGACCCAGTGCCCTAGCCCCTTCTGCATACGCTCGATATATTCGGCGCTGATCTTACCGACCAGGTCCGCGCCGGCTTTGTCCGTCTCTTCCCCCACGCGCCGGTAGTGATTGACCAGTTGATGGGTAAAATTGCTGAAGCCGAGATCGCGCCAGCCCAGGGCCAGGGCCTGAGTGCGGTAGAAATCCGGCGAACCGAGCGAATCGAGGTGGATACGATCGAGAATGGGTTGCAGCACCCCCTCGGGACAGTCGTCGGCCTGCATCGGATCGGTGAATATGAAATGACCGCCGGGCCTGAGCACGCGGTCGACTTCGCGCAAGACCTGTTCCCGCGCGCCACTGTGCAATAAGGCGTCCTGCGACCAGACGATGTCGAACTGCGCATCATCGCTTAGGATGTTTTCAAAATTGCCGTCGATCACCTCGATGCGGTTGCCCAATCCGGCCTGATCATTTAATTGACGGTGGCGCTCGTTTTCGACCTCACTCACGTTGATGGCCGTCACCTGCACGCCATAGGTGGTGGCCAGATAGCGCGCCGCCCCGCCGAAGCCGGAGCCCAGGTCGAGCACGCGAGCGTGCTCGGAGATCGGTTCGAGTTGGACGGCAAGGTGCTCGACGGTACGGCGACTGGCCGCGGAGATGGCTTCATCGGGTGCCGCGTAGAGGCCGATGTGGATGTCATCGCCGCCCCAGATGAGGAAGTAGAAATTATCGGCGTCGGCGCTGTTGTAGTAGTCGCGGGCTGTGTTAACGGTCGCTGAGGTTTCCGCGCTCATGTGTTTTTCCTTCCTCCTCGTCGACGTAATACTTCTCGGCGACGTGGACGAAAAAATCCGGCTCTTCGTCGCGGTAGGTCTCCTGGAAGTCGCCGAAAGTCTCGATGCGCTGGAAACCGACTTCGCGCATCAGGCGTCGGGTGTAGTCCTTGCGCAGCGGGAACATGTTGAGGTGGTAGACCGACTCGTCGGGAAACCGGTAGCGGAAACGCGCCAACCCCTCGTCGACGAATTCTGGCTCGGCGCGGATATCGTCGCCACAGTAGTAATAGGCGTGCTTGCTGGAGAAACCATTGTCGAGGATCGAGTCGTAGTTGCGCTGGTCGAGGACCAGCACGCCGTCGTGTTTGAGCATGGCGTAGAATTCGGCCAGGGCCTTGCGGCGGTCGCGCTCGTGAAACATGTGGGTGAAGGAGTTACCCAAACAGATGATCGCATCGAATTCACCGTGGACATCACGGTTCAAATACCGCCAATCAGCTTGAACGGTGCGCATGACATAGCCCCGCCTTTTGGCGTTTTCGAATGCTTTATAAAGCATCTGCGGACTTCCATCCGCACTGACGACTTCGAAACCATCTTGAAGCAGTCGCACTGAGTGAAAACCTGTTCCAGTAGCGACGTCGAGCACCGAACGAGCACCAATTTCCTTGAGTTTTCTTATGAAGAAATCTCCCTCACCTGCGGCGCGGCGGTCCCAATCGATCAGTTCATCCCACTTATCTACAAACCCCCACACATATTCCTGTGTATAATTCCCAGTGTCCCGCCTCTTTGTAGGCTCAACTCCAAAATCCTGATTCACTCCTTGATTACTCAAATTTTCTCCTTTACGATTTTGACTTATACAATAAACAGAAATAGTATTATACTTCCATGTAGTCAATGAATATCTACCTTTCGACCTATTTTTTTTGACCTACTTCGAAAACCTACTTCGACAATTTATTGGTCTTCGACGTCCGCACCACACCAACGACAACGACGGTGGTGAAGTGCGCGAGTAACGCTGCCCTGCTCGGTGGTCTCTCCCCCAAATACTCACAACCTAAATGGGCCAATTTTTGGGTCCCGCTCACTAGCGATCCTGAATGTGGCTCGGATTCTTGGCACCACGCCACCGCTCACTCTCACAACGCTAAAGCAAATTCAATCATTGCACCTAACTAACCTAGGCCGCTCTGTCGCTATACCCCAATATCGACGCCAGCCAGCGCTCGACCTTTTCCACAGACATGCCTTTACGTGCCGCATAGTCTTCGATCTGATCGCGCCCGACTTTTCCAAGTGCAAAGTAGGGAGACTCGGGGTGTGAATAGTAGAAACCACTTACAGCAGCCGTCGGCACTATGGCAAAAGATTCCGTCAGCGTAATGTCTGTGCGTTATCAAGGCTTTAACCCAATCGTCATCAATTAGTAGGGGGAAATAGTATATGATAGCTGAACCATCCTTTGCCATTGAACCCAAAGGGGACTCATTGTCGAACGGTTCGTCAAAGGTTAGGACTAAATAGTGACTATGTTTTGAGGAGACCAGATATCGGCCAATGTGCTATCCTGGCGATTATCTATCACGAGCTGTAATTTGTATTAGCCGAAGTAAATTTACTAAAGCATTGAAGGTTTGCTTGAGCGTATGCTCTTAACGGCTTATGGTATCTGATTTTCATTAAGCAAAATCGCGAAACCCCCCGCGGATCCCGATAGGAAACGGGCGAGAATAAGTGTAGGAAGTACCCCCAAGCAAACCGCCCCGGTGCAAATCGATCACAAACAGGGAAAGGTCCCCACTGTCGATGTCAAATTTTATACAACGCCTCGCTGAAAACCGGCCCCTTATTTTTGATGGTGGCTTTGGTTCCCAACTCTTCGCCCGCAAAATCGAACTCACCAATTCCACCCTCGCCAATGAAGAAAACCCAGGCGCCGTCGTCGACATCCACTCGGACTATATCGCCGCTGGATCGGACTTGATCGGCACCAATACCTTCGTTGCCTCCGAGTTGCACCTCGAGATGGCTGGCAAAGACCCCGGCCAGGCCGAAGCACTGGCCCGCAGCGGCGCCGAACTGGCGCGCCGAGCTGTCGAAAAAAGCGACCGTGAAATTTTGATCGGCGGCTCTGTCGGCCCCTCGCCTGGCGCGATAGAATCAGATGCCGGCAGCACTGATTTTGGCATTGCCGACGAGAAAGTCCGCGACGCCCACAAGCGCATAATCGACGCGCTCTACGCTGGTGGAGTCGACTTCCTTTGTATCGAGACCCAGTTTTCGGCTACCGAAGCCGCTTTCGCGTGCAATATCGCCCGCCAGACGGGTTTACCGATCGCCATAAATCTCACGCTCAAATACACCAAGGATCGCACGAGCGGAGAGGTCCTATACAAGACCGATTGGGGGCACTCCGTCGCCGACCTGCTCGACATTCTCGCCTCAGGAGAACATTCACAAGGCGAGAACCTACTCGATCACATCCAGGTCATGGGACTCAACTGCGGTGCCGAAACCCGCCGCAGCGAACACACCGGCATGCCCTACGCCATCAGCGGCATGGAGCAATTCAGGAGCGCGATGCAAGAGCGCGGAATCGAGAAAAAACTCATGACCTATCCCAACGCCGGCATGCCGCAACTCGACAGGAATCATCGCACCGTTTACTCTCAAAGCCCGGAGGAGATGGCCGGACAGGTTCCAGATCTACTGACCAGTGGCGCCCAGATAATCGGCGGTTGTTGTGGCACCACTCCCGATCACATCAGCGCCTTCCGCCAGGCAATCGATAACCACGCCCAGTAAGTCCCTATCATGACAGAATACCAGATTCTCTACTGGCGCAACATTCCGGTCCAGATCAAGCTCTTCGGCGGTAAGCGCCCGAGTTCGCATCCACTGCCCGACCGCTTTCAGACTTGGATCGACCGGATCGCAATGCAAGAGGGTCTGATCGGCTCCGATGCCTATTTAGATCTGTGGCAATGGTCGGAAAAACAAACGCGCGAAGGCGATGCCGAGATCGTATTACAAGATTTGCTGGGCGAAATCGAAGAGGAAGGCGACCGTATTTTGGCCGCCTATAAACAAAAGTGATACCCTACGAAAAAACCTACACTTTCCCATGGACGGCACATACCTCCTCGACGGGTGGGACGATATGGTGGCGGGCATCCACGTCAACCTCGACGGTGACCACATCTCCGTATACGATGCGCGGGCCATCGTCGATCATATGGTCGATAAGGAAGGCTTGAACATCGATGAGGCGTGGGATCACTTCTACTTCAACATCCACGGCACCAACCTGGGCAAGACCTCGCCCTTGTTCGTCTTCGATCGAGAGCTGGGCCTGTTCGAGCAAGGTATATAATGCAACTCTACAAAGACACTGACGCCGCGTCCGTGGATGCGCCTATAGCCAATGGCGCTACGATTACTATAAGTCAGTGGGGTCAGGAGAAAATCTTCGTTTCTCAGGAAGGATTAAAGTATAGCTTGCCGGTGGTGCTTCGTGCGATCTGCAAGGAGCTGGACCCAGCGCGCGATCCAGAGGAATTTTTCAAAGACTAACTCAGGGAGAGTGGGTCTTTGTAAAAGAGAAGGGAGCTTGAGTGGCGGCAAGCTCCCTTCTCTCATTCTACATGTAATTTTCAGAGAGTATTTGTTGCATGATACCCTGCAAGTCATACTGCTCTTCGTCGCAATACTCATGGGTTGCTTTTCGGCTTCCCTCTGCGCCTGCGTATTCAAATACGGCGAAATGTGAATTATGCTGATACTCGACGATAATTGGATTGCCATTAGGCGGTAACAGCAATTCCGTGATCCGAATATCAGTTGGCAAGTTATCTGCAATCATGCCGCCAACTGCACTTCCAGCATCATCTTCGATGCATGAAGCGAAGTTCGCATTGCTTCAACCTGCTCTTCGTGAACGATATCCATCTTATCCAGCTGGTCGTCTTCGAAAGGCATCTGCGGCGCAAGGCTATACCAAAACTCGGAATAGTATGTGAGTGCCGAGAGCTTTTCATCGATGACCAGGACGGCCGACTTCAGTGCTCGTTTTTTCGACGTGAAAAGGGTCCTTTCCGGCCAGGAACACAAATCGTCTACGTGATCTCGCTGATCGACATAGGGTTCGATTTGTTCTAGCCCGATAAACCCCGGTTGGTCTACCACCAGTAGCGCGTCATCCGAAGCGTTCTCGACATTCCCCACGCGATACTTTCCGTCTGCAACCTGCTCGACTTCTACTGCCGCTACACCAACCAGAGGTTGGTTAATCCCGGTAATAACAAAAAGCTTGTTCATTGCAAATATTCCCTCTCTTGTCGAGTGACGCCCCGAATTGGGCCTCGACGGCGGTCCCGCATGGGAGTGAAATGCGGGTCTTGGTAAGGGTTTTCCAGTCGAAGCGCGCCTTTCTTCGCGCCTGACTTAGGTGCGGCCACTGGGAGAAATGACCGCCTGGGAGCCTAAGCCATATCAACGGCAAGGTTTGTTGTGACGGGAATATTATACGATATGCTGTGCCCTATGTCAAGCGCTCAAAATACTACACTTTTGAGCACCCAATATGCTACTTAATGCTTACAAAACTACATCCAAAGATCGAGAGCGATCTGCTTCAAACTCACGGGAACCTGCTCGAACTACAAAACTTTTGATCTCAGGCCGACTACTGGCACGGCCGATAGCATTCAATGCCTCAGATCTCAGCTCGGTCTGTGTGATGATCTTCACACCCCAGTTCCCTTTAGCCAATACTATATACTCAGACATAGCAACCCATCCTATACGAACCACCCTCCATCCCCAATATCACCGTAAACGGCATTTCAGGTAAATAAAAATAGCGCCCCGCGGTGGCACGCCGCGAGACGCTAGTGCAACAGTCCGTATACCTAAGGAAGGTATGCCCTAATTATACGGTAATGCTCTGCTTGTGTCAACCCCTACGGTCGGACCATTCGTTATAATGTAATACTTATTCGAAAAAGTAGGTATGGGCGTCAAATATCGCGGGTGAGTAATCGCAGTAACGAATAATTATTTTTATGGTGTTGCACTATTACGTTAGTATTGCTTGTACCGTATCATTGTAGCATACACGATACACGTAGGTTGCGCCGAGTATTGCGCATGTGGAGTGGGATGGCGTCCCTGTCTCGGTGTGGCCGACATTTCGTAAGTTCCCATAAATAAAGGGATTTACGACATTTGAGAAAGTTCACCGACTTGGCACGTGCTCGATGACTTTGCACGGTTTGAAGGGTTATCCTATATGTGCGCTCGGGACCCACCCGAGGCACCACTGTCCAGATGGGCACTACAAGGAGCGACAAGATGAGCTACACCAACAACCTCAAGGCAGATGCCTTAAACCATGTAAAGGCCAACAATGAGGAACTGGCGTCCCGTTACGGGGAACGCAAAGAGGCACTGGACGTGCACTCTGATTGCTTGCAAGCGGATCGGATCGAACTGGTTTTCTTGGTTAGTGAATGGCATGCAACACAAGCCCAAGAGGATCGCAAAGAGTATGCCAAGGGCAAGGCCATAGAAGACGCGGCCGCGTCCCTTGGCGATGTATCGCCCAAAACGGTCTGCAATGCGGCCAAACTGGTAGCACTCAAGACACCTGAGCACGTGCTTGCACAGATCGACAAGATCGGCTATCAGGCCACGTTGGACACCTGCTCCGCAATCGGGTCGATCAAGGCGTTACCCTTGGCTAACTACCTACACGACCACTTGACCAGCACAACGCAGGACTGCACCAAGTACTGGAAACGGTTTGCAACGGATCGCCAAGCACGTGGCCACGGTATAGCTGAGATCGTAACGGAGTTCAACGGTCTTGACAGCGAATCGCTCAAGGAGGAGTTCACCAAGGCCAGCGACAAGGTATCGCGCGAAGTCTACGATATCGCCCTTGCTGAGATCAAGAGGCTCAAGGCTGAGGTCAAGGCCTTGCGTGCTGGCATGGTGCCCGAGAGTGCACCAGTGGACAATGGTGCACCAGTAGCCAGCAATTAGTGTACAACCGAGCACGTGCACGCTTGGATAGGTGCACGTGCACGCCACTGCACGAGCGAGCACGTTCCGCCCGTCACGGGTGCGCGCTCGGATCGGCCCCAGATATTCCGCCAACATTCGCGGGGTATTTTTGGGGATTGCGGGACATTATTCGCCCAGGTCTGGGGAAAATTCCCAGACATTAATTGCCCATCACGGGCTGGAGGTCGCATGACCGAGGAAGATTATCAGGACACCATCATCGCGCTGAAACGCAAAGCGCACGCCACTGAGGAGATCATGTCCGACGCGCTGAATGCGTCCACCGAGCACATCGACGGATATCGCCACAAGATCCAAGAGGAGCGCGGCTCCCGGCGACGGGATGCGGAGGACATCTCCCGCTGGATGTCCGAGATCCTCGACGTGCTCGACATCGAAGACCAGGACTTCGCCCGCCAGTTAATTCGCGAGCGTGCCGAGGATGCCCGCGCCCGCCTGGAGAAAATACCCTCTCACGCGCGTGCATAACTATACGCGCGCTTTCCATTATATAGGCCGTCCCGTCACGGGGCAGAAAGGAACGCATGCTTAAGGACCATCTCTCCGCTGAAACCGTGGGGAAACTCACCGCGGGTCGCAGTAATCTCCTTGTCGATGCCATTCGCCTTGACTGCGAATCATTCGGGTGTGAGCACCTAAAGCACCTCTCCGACGCGCAGTTACAGCGTATTATCGACGTATTCCAGAATCGCCCTGAGACCTGCGAGGTTCGTCCTGGCAAGGGTGATGTTCATTCTTCGGATCACCCTCATGTATCTAAGAGGCGTGTTAAGGGTCGTCCTATCTCTCATGGCTGTTATAGGAGGGATCAAGATCATCAGGCTGAGAATGTGTGGAGGTCTAATAAGGACATCAGGAAGATCAAGGGGCTGTCATAAGAGCGGCCCGTCACGGGAAATCTCACAGGAGAGGTGTATTCCTCTCCACGAGGAGGATTAGTATGAAGGGATTCGATTACCGGGGATTCGTATGGGGCCTCAACATTATCGCCCTTATTCTCACCGCTCTCTGGCAACTGACATGGGGTCAGCTATGAGCGACTGGGATCTGACTATCTGTATCGGGGTGACTCTGGCGGGGTGTGCTGGGATCATCATCGCCATCCTGTGGGGGGAAGATTGAAATGTCGTTTATCGCTGAGTTATTAGGGGAGTTATTCCCCTACATCTTGGCGGGTATGCTGGTAGCATTCCAGTCCCGTCAACGGGAAAAGATGTGGGGGTATCGCATACGACGCGGGAGGACAGTGGTCACCGGCCTGCGGATTGGTCGGTTGTATGTGGGATGGGGCACGGCCTGCATCTTGGGGCCATACCATTCGTGTATGATTCAGCGGGGGATCAGGATGGGCTGGGTCCTCTGGCAATATAATATCCCGTCAACGGGAGGAGAGAGTATGACAATACAAGAAAAGATTAAATCGCAGGGGGGATTCATTACCGAGGCCGACATCGAAGAGATCATCGCAGAGGGTCGCCTTCGGAAAGTCCTCGTTCGGTGTGGGTCGGGGCGGTTCATCTGTGCCGCTCAATATGTCGAACATTTTATCAAGATTATGGACGAGACACCGCACGACTACGTCCGTGACGTGGCCCTGCTCGTTGGCGATCCATGGATGAACTAACCCGTCAACGGGAGAGCATCAAGGCTCATCTGAGCGAGCGAGGGCATAATGCTTTTGCCGAGTGAGCACCACACCGTAGACCCGTCGACGGGGAAGGTGGTCGAACTGATAGACGACTACGAACCCCCGATCGAGGATGAAGATGGACAACTGGCCTACATTCGCCATCTGGAGGATAAGGGGTGGGCCGAGGCGGAGGGACACCGTCGATGGGAAGAAGAACGGGGTGTTGAGAGCTTCGCAGATGCTATGGCCCGATCGATGGGCTACGCCGATGCGGTAGAGCGTGAGGCATCAGATGCACGTTCCGATTATTACAATGAGCATGGGTTATTTACGTAGAAATTACTAGCGACATGTGAGACGATAGTACATGTTTGGTTCATAGCATGGGAGTGGGCGTCATGTGCAAATAGCACTGGCCGGGGAGCCACACTCATGCTGGGCTGGTCATGTCTGGGGAGTCATGATCAGCCCTTTCTTTTTCCCGCAACTCTGCGGGATTTTTTGTGCCATCACTTAATAAGGAGAGCATTATGAACATCGAAGCATTGGATGCCCTGATTGGTCAACGCGAGGCACCTCGCCGCACCCGTTCACGGGCCGCACGTAAACGTCATTTAGCCAAGCTTCGTCGTATGTCTTCGACGAAGAAGTCTCGCAAGAATAACCGCTAACCCCTATCACATGGAGGACATTCCTATGAAATGTGTATTGCTGATCGCATCCGACCAGATCACCCGCCTCAACAATGAGTTCGCCGCCCGCCTAGTAGCGCAGGGTCAGGCACATTACATCTCGAAGGCGGAGTGGAAAGCCGCAGGCCGACCCGTCGATAGGGTCAAGACGCTGAAGGAGGCCAGCGATGGGTAACACATTAATCGTCGCGAGCGAGGTAAAGGACGAGTTCCAAGAAGCATTGATGCTGGAGGAGAAGATTACAGCACACCTTAATCCTCGGGAGCGACTGTCATGGTGCCTAAGCCTGCTCGCGTTACGATATGCGCACGTAGAACTGGACCACGATTACTCACCCCATTGCTTCGGCTTTTGGGGATGGTATAAGGAGAAGACCGACATAGATCAACAGGCTGATATTATCGGCGGCTTGATCTATCACGGCGAAAGCTACGAAGAGATGGTCAAGAATTTCACCGCAACCGTTAGTCCCAAGAAGGGATGGAGTCTTCACACATAAGGAGGAACTGTGAGTAGAACATACAAGGCACCCCGTCAACGGGTAAAGATTACCCGAGGGGCAAGACGCCACACCAACCGCCGCACTCGCCAAGAAGTGCGGCGTTCCTGTTTCCTATTCGAAGAAAACATTCACGTCCCGTTACGGGAAGGAGTAACACCATGAGCTACGTCTATTCGGATGCGAGTCGCATAAATCTTTCATATGCCCTGCCCGATATCGAGGTCTTCCAAGTCTCTGAGATGGAGGCCCACTACAATCGGGACAACGCCGATCATGCTGATGAATACACCATTAATGAATCGGGCTGGTACTTCTGTTACTGTCTGCCGGGGTGTCTGCCCGATAGTGTTCCGCATGGCCCATTCGACAGCGAAGAAGAGGCAGTACAGGAAGCTTTACTGGTATAGCTTTGGTCGTGAAAAAGATTTCGCGGGGCGAGTTGTTGCAGAAGACACGTCGTCCCATCGCACGCCCCGGCCAGACATTCGGCAAGGGCACCAAGCGAGTAGATCCTGACGGCAGGGATGCCAAGCACAAAGGGAGACGCTATGGGTAGAAGCCCAAAGAACTACCAACCACACGGGCTGGTGACCTGCGCCATCGAAGAGATGACGCAGAAATATCCAGCCCGTATTACTTCGTGGGGTGGCAATCGTTCGATCGATCCCGACTGGATGACAGACGGGACCATTATGCTATCGTCTGATGCTATTGCAGATGAGAAGAAGCGATATACCTACGAGAACACACCACCACGGAATAAGACGTATTCGAGAGACGTGTCATCCGAACGCTTGCAAGCCATGATGGATCAGCATCCACCTTCAGGATATTGCGAGGCACAGTTCGTGGGATACCGCGACCTAAAGCATGCGGATGTACCCGACGAGAAGACTGCATTCTATGCCTTCAATCCTTACGATGACCGCTTGCTCCATTGGAAGACGGGTGAGATGGATTGGGAGCGTGTATGCTGGGCCGTGTTTGATCCTCGTCTGATTAGCCTTGTGGGATCATTACTCGACCATCCTCTCGAGAAATTTTACGTGCATCGGACGCATCGATGGCACCACCGCGAACCCCACCCTGCTCTGGTATACAAGATGCCATCTCTATTCCAATTGGAGATGGCACCTGATGCCTACATCATGCCAGTGTGGATTCACAGAAGTAAGATGACCAAAGGTCGCTGGAATTCCGTTAACGAAAACTCTTACACCATAGAGAAGGAGAAGGTTTGATATGGGACTCGACATGTATGCCCTCAAGAAGAAAGAAGATTCGGAACCGGAAGAGTTTTTCTACTGGCGCAAGCATCCCGATCTCCACGGATGGATGGAGAAGAAGTGGCGGGACCGGGGTAATGAAGGGGAGTTCAATTGCGTCCCGGTAGAGTTGGACGATGACGATCTCGACGAGCTGGAGTCGGCTATCCACCGCAGTAGGCTCCCGAATACTTCGGGATTCTTTTTCGGGGCGAGTCATCCCGACGACAAAGAGAACGACCTGTCCTTCGTCAAGCAAGCGCGAGATGCTTTGCGAACAGGATATCAAGTAGCCTATAGCAGTTGGTGGTAAGCCCGTAACGGGCAGAAGGAGTATGCCTATGCAGTCCCTTCAACAACTATACCAAATATTCGAGGCGGCTTTTCCTGACATCGTGTCAGAGCCGCCTCTTCTCATTCGGGCTAGTGAAGACTCTAAGGTGGGGCAATTCAAGGGGCACAAGAACTCGGTGGGATTCCTCGCTGGGTACTCGTGCAGTTGGATGACACCCTTCTGCTATGGCGAGTGCTATACCGAAAGAGGACAGGCTGGGATGGACATAGCCCGCACATTCCGTGCTAAGAACACCTGGGCCTTGTTCGCCTATCTCTTGGCGGGTGATAGCGAAGGACTGACGCAGAACTTCTCCACCCTCATACAGAAGTCGGTGGACCAATACCATCGACGCCTTGCCAAGACGGAAGACGCAAAAGAAAGACGTGCGTTGGAATCGGCAGGCAGTATGTGGAGGTGGATGTGGTCCGGCGATATGGTAGATGCTACCCATGCTATGGCTGTCCGTGATTCGACGGCCATGCATCCTGACACTACCGCATGGATTTACACCCGATCATTCCATCTGCTTCAGTTCCTCGAGCCGGTGCCGTCCAACCTCACCGTGTGGCTCTCGGAAGATAGAGACAACACACAACAGGCAGATCGATTCGCATCACAATTCCCATGGGTGAGGCGCACTACGCTGAATCCCGAAGAGAGCGTCCCGTCGACGGGTGTCATCTGCCCTGAGAATACCGGCAAGTATCCTGTCATCGGTGCCTGTGCTCGATGCAAGATCTGTTCTCATAGCACAGCAGACGAAGTTCATTTCATCGCCAAGCCTATGGCAGGCTACCGGCGTTCCGTTAATGAAACGCTGTTAACAATCGCGGCATAAGGAGAAAGATATGGCCGACAAAGAGCACACCTTACGCTGGTTGGTCGAGGATTTCAAGGACACTCTGGAACAAGAGAAGAAGGAGATCCTATCCTCTGATTATCCCGACGACCTGCTCCATGAATACGCAGACAGTGCGGTCCCTGTGTATAACTGGGACCTTGCTCAGCTTCTGGCGAACAACCAAGAGCTGGCCTTCCCTGATGAGCCTACACTCGTGGCAGATTCGGGAGACGACTTTAACATCTTCAAGATCATCATGTTCAGCGTATATGAGCGACTGCTCGAAGCTGGGCACGAGTGGTTCAATGAACAAAAAGCGGAGGTCGGATAATGAAAGTG
>JACLAC010011634.1_pt1 | contig 21969 bp, 16 predicted proteins | sample 8027881 | NCBI WGS metagenome assembly JACLAC01 (sample SAMN15725517, study PRJNA655200) | protist metagenome | isolation source: fluorescence activated cell sorting (FACS) single amplified genomes of... | place: Spain: Blaines Bay Microbial Observatory, Mediterranean Sea | collected 2016-01-19 | reverse complement strand
AATAGCTACCGAACTGCGTCGCAAACTCGACGCGTGGTTGAAGACAACCGGAGCCAAAATGCCACAGCCAGACCCACGTTTCTCGGCTGGCAAAAAACGTGAACAGCTATCAAAGGCAGCCGGTGAAGACCAACAACGCTTAGAGAAAAAGCACGCCGACTATTTAAGCCCGAGCTTTTCACCTAACAGGAAATGGTGGGGCAGTGAATGAGTCTTAAAAACGTTTTGGAATCCAAGGATCAGCAATATTAAATACTCAATCGGCAACGGTAACATTTAGCGGCAAAATAAGGATGGTTCATGGCTAAGTTTAGCTATATGAATCATCCAATGTTCGTGAATTATAGTATTAAACTTTTTTTATCATTTTCACCAAGAACCTTTCATGTCCGAAGCAATATCAGCTCCTCAAGTTTGTGAGAACATCAGCGTAGACGCCAGTGACTCGTCGGATAGCGGAGAGTACGAGCGCTGCCGTGTTCCCGACAAGGCCTTATTGGGGCCAAAGAGCTTTATCGGTATGTATGCCGGAGAGCACTGTGCCGGTACAGAACTGATGATTGGACCTTTATTTGTCGCCTGTGGGGTTAGTGCCTTCGACGTCTTGGCTGGACTGCTCGTGGGAAATTTTCTTGCGGTGTTGAGCTGGATGTTGCTGTGTGCTCCCATAGGCGTTCGTACTCGTTACACTTTATATTATCACTTAGAAAAAATATGTGGCGCCAAAATGGTGATCATATACAACATCGCGAACGGTGTGATGTTTTGTTTTTTAGCAGGATCCATGATCACCGTTTCAGCAACAGCTTTGGGAGTGTGGTTCGGTTTTCCCATGCCGGGTTTAAACGACATCTACCCCAACAGCTTAGGCTGGGTCCTTGGTGTTTTGGTTGTGGGAGCTGTGATCTCAGTGGTGGCCTCACTTGGTTACCACACCGTGTCTCGGTTTGCTAATTTGGCTGCCCCGTGGATGGTGTTGGTGTTCTTAGGATTTGGTGTCATTGGCACCAAAGAATTCATCAGTGCCAGCGGAACCTCCCTCTCTGAAATAGGAGGCTTTTGGGGCTTAGCCAACGAGTTGTGGAAAGGTGGAGAACCGATGGAGGGCCAGATCAAATTCACCTTTTGGCACGTCACTTTTTTTGCATGGTTTTGCAATATGGCCATGCACGTCGGCATGTCTGACCTCACCGTATTTAGGTTTGCAAAGCGGTCTTGGTACGCCATCGCTTCTGGAGCTGGCATGTACGTAGGACACTTCATGGCGTGGCTCTGCGCATCAGTCCTTTACGCCCTACAACTCCAAGAGAATGCATCCAACATCAATGTCTTGCCTGGCCCCATGGCAGACAGAGCTTGTGGAGTGGTCGGCCTCGTCTGCGTGATCATCGCAGGGTGGACAACAGCTAACCCCACGATCTACCGTGCCGGATTGGCCTTTCAAGCGATCTTCCCCAAGACATCGCGATTCAAAATGACCCTAGCCACTGGCTTTATAGCCACGGTAGCTGCCTTATTCCCGGCAATCGCAATGAAATTGCTGGGCTTTGTTGCTCTGTATGGCATGATCCTCATGCCCATGGGTGCGATCATCTTTGTCGATTTCTGGTTGTTAGAGCGTTTGGGATTGAGGTCCTTCTACGCTGAAGCGGTCGGGAAAGGTTTCAACTGGGCTCCTTTCATCACGTGGGTTCTCGTTTGTTCAACATGCACGTTTTTGGTGCTGAGCGGGGTGATTGAGATCTATTTTGTTAGCTTACCAGGCTGGTTTATTTCTGCCGTCTTGTATCTCGCTCTCTGTGCCCTTCTTCAGAAAAGGAGACTACCATCATGAAAACAATGATTTTAAAAAATGCGTCCTTCTTGGCTCTCTTCATTTTGGCTATGTCGCCGTTGCTCTTTGCTTTCGAGCATATCCAACTCAACACAGCTAAGTCCACAATGCTAGTGGCCACAATCATCTGGTTCTCGACTTCACCATTTTGGATGGGTCGAGACAGTGACTGATGGAGTCTTCCTTAAAATAAGGTCGTGAAGCCATCAGTCACTGTTTTGAGAATTGACCTGAAAAGAGAAATCCTCTAATATAGAAAACGTCTCATGTGAATCACGCAAGTATGATTTGGCGTCAAAGAAAGCTCAAGTCAATCACTAGAAACCTTCGAGAACCTTGTTTTCAAGAACAGAGCTTAAGCACAAGGTTCTGGAAGGGGTGGAGCTCGATCCATAGCACATAGTCCCAGCCGTCGATCTCCCAGTAAGGATCGTGGTTATTATACCCCTGTTGGCCGATGTAGCGTTCATCGATGGAGTTGTAGATCACGCGGTACCTTCCGGCAGCAGGAACGTGTATGTCCACACTGGCGCCCATGGAGCCGTGGGGGGACTCACAGCGAACGAAGATCAAGTTGTCGCTGTGGTCACCCCTATCTTCCATATTGCCCCAACGCACAAAGGAAAAGTATTTCCTCTCATTGTGGGAGCCCCGCCGCTCCAGTGATGAGCTGGAGTGATGAGCCAAGGCCGGCTCGGTTTGAATGAGGCGATTGAGGTCTCTAAAGTTGTTCATCATCTGTTGCTGGTGCAGCTGGGCGGTGGGGCCGGTCTTGCCCCAGTCGAGGGGGCGGTCGTGGCCGAACCAGCCTTCCTCGCAGAACTCGTCACCCATAAAGATCATCGGCACCCCAGGGCGCAACCAACACATCGCCGCCAAACCGATCATCTGGACATGGTTGCCCAACTCGGTGATCAAGCGAGTTTTGCCGTTGGCACACTCATCGTGGGTGTTCATGGCGTTCACAAAACACTCGGGGGTGGGCTCCAATAAAATCGATTCGATCTCTTGGATGTCGCGCTGCTCCACATCGTAGGATAGGTACTGGCGCACACGGTGCATCTCCCCCATGTTTTGGGCGAAGTGAAAACCAAGCCCTCCGTGTTCAACGGGGGTGGCTAAGTTTTTAAAGATACGGCGCGACTCCTCGGCGATGGTGAAAAATGACGGAGAGGAGCTGGCCAGGCGACGGTGCAGCTCGCGGTAAAAGTTCAAACCATCAAAATCCGTCGCCTCGGACAACCAATAACCGTAACCGTCGATATGGGTGTCGCCACCAAGGCCATTGAACAAGTTCCATTGGTCTTGGCTCATGTGATCGCGGTTGTTTCTGGGCCAGTTCCAGTCGCCGCGGTCGTAATCGAAAAAGATTTGCGAAGAGATCGAGTCCAAGCGCACCCCATCGATGCCCAACTCGTGGTGAACGTAGTTCAGTAAACCGATCAGGTAATTCCTCACGAATGGACTGGTGGTGTTGTAAACGCGGGTCTTCCACTGTTGGTTCCAACCTCGCTCGCCTTCAAAGTGAAAAAGGTCGGTACCGTCATAATGGGCCAAGCCACAGTCCCAGTCCTGAACGCCGAAACCGAGGGGGATGTCGATGATCACAGCGAGGCCCATGTCGTGGCATTTTTCCACCATGGCCTTGAAGGCTTTCGGGCCACCCCGTTCATGCTGAAGAGCATATGGGGCTCCGATCAGGTAGCCCCAGGATTCCTCGATGGGGGTTTGAAATGGTGGCATCATCTGCACGTGGGTGAAGCCCAGGTGCTCACCGACGTGATCACAGATCTTGTCTCCGATATCGGCATAACTACCGCCCCAAAAGGTGCCGGGGTGCAACTCATAGATCGACATCGCCTTGGGATCAGCAGTAGCTAAAGCTTTGTCCTCAACAGCTTGACCCACGGGTCGACGTTCTTGTGCTTTGGTTGGGGACTCGAGCGCTTCAGCCTGGACAACCCCGTAAAAATGACGGGCACCGCCGGCATCCTCCCGCTTCAAAACCTCCCTTGCAAAAGGGTCCAGCCTGGCCATGTGATAGTTTTCTCCTTGGGCATCACTGGTGTTGCTGACCACAAAGCGGTAGGCCTGTCCCGACATGTCCACAGGGCACTGCAAGCCCCAGTCTCCTTCATCCAATGGTACAAAGCTAAGGCCGTGGGCTTCATGAGCGCTATCCTCAAGGTCCAGACGGATCCCGGAAGCCGCTGGGGCATGAACTCTAAACGTGGTCGTTGCGCCACTGACGTGGGCTCCATACCAACGGTACAGGAAATCATCCTCTTTTTGGGGGCTTGGCTTGACTTTTTTGGGTGCAGGAGTTCTGGTGGACATCTTAAAAGGCTTCTTGGTGCTAAGAAACAAAACATCAAGCCTAAGCTGGAAGCCTATCCATCAATCGATTTTTCCCTAGCTGTGCTAGGGAAAAATCAGTAAAAAAAGCGATTGAGGCTCAGTTCCCCCAATCCACCTGTTCAACCCACTCCGGAGGGCAGTCGTTGTGCTTCAATTCTACCATCGTTTGGTTTCGCATCGAGCGGATGAGCTCGCCCATCTCGGGGCGGGCTGCTAGGTTGTTCATTTCAAAGGGGTCTTTGGCCAGATTGTACAGCTGAGTGCGTGGTAAATCGGGCCGATCCAGAGGCACCATGGAGTAAGTGTTCAACTTCATGCCGTCCTCACGGATGAGTGAAACCCACTCGGGCGTGCCCATTTCCCTAGCGCTGTGAAGGTACATCATCCCCAATACGGTTTTGCGCAAGGAGTCGTCAGGATTCTGGAAGACGGGCACCAATGACTTGCCATAGCGCAACTCGTCTTTGGGCAGCTCGATGTCGGCCACCTCCGCACAGGTGACGAGTAAATCCGCCAGAGAAACCAGAGCATCGCTGACCTTGCCGCCCTCGATCAATTTGGGATAACGGGCCAGTAATGGCACCCGCAAAGCCTCCTCCCAGGGCATACACTTACCGGCGTTGCCGTGTTCCCCGAACAAAAAGCCGTTGTCACTGGTGAACAAGATGAGGGTGTTGTCCAAGGCCCCAATGCCCTTCAAGGTCATCAGCAGACGTCCGAGGGCTTCATCGAGGTCCTCCACCATCTCGCACTTAGCGTTGTACTTTTTGCGCATGGACTTCGAGAAAGCGGGCCCTTCCCGAGACATACGACCGCGATCGAGTTCTATATTAGGACTTTGGCGACCGGGTTGGTTCGCATACTTTCCTTTGCGACGAAGGGTCGGGTTCTCGGGATCGTGGGGGGCAAAAGGGGTCAACATGATCATGAACGGTTGACCTTTCTCCGAGGCCGCCGTGGCGAAACGTCCCGCCTCATCGAACAGAACGTCGGTCTGGTGGCCTTTGATGACTTCTGTGCGTCGATCCACCCGATAAACTTGGTCGTAGTACATGTGCTCCTTAAAGAACTGCTTGGCGCCGGGCAGCTTCATGTTGCTGACCTTGGCCGTGTTCATCTCTGGCCCTGCGGGCGGAAACTTCGTCCAATCCGGGCAAGCCTGACGAAACCAGCGATCGAACACCTTGCCGCCACGCAGTTTTTTATTGGCAAACTCTTCACCACTTTGGTACTTCCCGATGAGAGCCGTGTTGTAACCGGCATCGTGAAAGGGTCTGACCAAGTAGGGTTCAATGGACGACGGTGTGATAAAATTGTTGACCCGACCATGGGCCGAGGTCATCCGTCCGCTAAACACAGACGCCCGCGATGGGGCGCAATAGGGAGAGGTGGCGTAGGCTCGGGTGAAACGCATGCCCTCGGCCACCATCTGGTCGAGGTGCGGCGTTTCCATGAAAGGGTGCTTGCCCAAGGACAACTGGTCGTGACTCATGTCGTCCGTTAGGATGACCACAAGGTTAGGGCGGCCTGCTCCCCATAACCCGAAGGTCGCCACAATAAAGGTCGACAACAACCAAAGTGAATGTTTAACATGCATCAGTATAAAATCCTCAAAAATATAAGTGAATCAAGCCCAGAAGGGAATGGCATAAATAAATCGTTATAGCTAAATCAGCGCTGGCTCAGTGCTGATAAAGGGTCGTCCCCGAAGCATCAACCCGATAGCCCCACTTTTGAACATAGCTCATGCCCTCTTTAAAGTCGTCATTGGTCATCTGTAAAAGCTCCTCTAACTTCTCATCCATTTTCTCCCGTAGTCCGGCGGAAGCGCGATCCTCCACCAAATTTTTCATTTGATGTGGGTCCGTGAGGTTATCAAAAAGCAACCAAGGGCCGCTGAGGTCCTTAACGTAAGTGTAACGGCTGGTTCTGACCCCCCGCCATTCCCGTCCGATGCGACTCGCGGGCCAACCGTCGTAATGGGGTGCCAAGGGCCACTGACCAAAGGGCTGATAATTGGCGATCAGTGCAGCACCATCACCCCATTGTCCACATTGAATCTGTGCACTGTGATCACTGCCCTCAACAGTCCTCGGCACGCTGATCCCACACAGACCCAGCAAGGTGGGCATCAAGTCTGGGTGACTGATAGGTCTTTGCACTTGGTGAGGCTCAACACCCGGCACCTTGAGCAACAAAGGCACCCTGATGGACTCGTCATAGGGGAGCTGCTTCTTCCAAAGTCCATGGGAGCCTAGCATGTCGCCATGGTCCGAAGTGAACACAAAGATGGTGTCGTTCTCCAACTCCGACTCACGGAGTTGTGTCTGCAGTTGGCCAATGCAGTGATCCAAGGCTGAGCAGTGGGCGTAGTACCCTGCCAGTAGTGGCCTCACTCGCTCCCGACCATTGATATCGTTGGCCTCAGCCCATTTGTTGATACCGGCAAAATCCTGCTTTTTTTCTGGAACATTGGCCGTTAGAACCAGTTGACTGGGATCGTAGAGATCCTTGAAACGCTGTGGAGCCGTTAGGTAAGGTGCGTGGGGCGGGTTCCAACTGAGCATCAAGAAAAAAGGGTCGTCGCCTTGCTCAGCTATAAAATCCATGGCCCTTTGGGTTTCAACAAAGGGGTCGTAACCACGGGATTGGCGAGGTTTGGGGTCGTCGTTGCGATAATAGACCGAGTCGTTGTGTTGTGGTGGGCACTCTATGGCCTCGAAATGTTGAAAACCCTGTCGCCGTTCTTTGGGAATATAATTGCTGCGGCCCTGACCATCCAGGTGCCACTTCCCGATATAACCGGTCACGTAACCAGCGCCAGCAAAAACATCAGCAATGGAGGGCCCAACCTGATCCAAAGTGATGTCATTCAGGAAAAATCCGCTCGTGAGTGGGTATTGTCCCGTTAAGATCGTAGCCCGCGCCGGTCCACACACCGGTGCAACGGCGACGGCGGTTTTAAAATCGATGCTCTCCTTGGCTAATTGATCGAGGTGGGGGGTTTTGACGTTGGGGTCTCCGTTGTAACCCGTAGCAGAAGCTCGCCATTGATCCGATAACACAAAAACCACATTGGGACTGCGGCTTTGTTGCTCAGACCATAAACTAGGCATCAACAAGGGGAACACAAAAAAAAATCGACATAGGGCGAGGTAGGGATGTCTTTTCATGAATTGGAGGATAACGAATTGAAAATAAACCATAGGATCAACGAAAACTATTGACGAGTTCACGCCAACTGGACTTGCGCCAAAAGAGAGGTTCGACGATTTGCTTGGACCTCTGCCGAGCTAACTGCGACATCTGCGAAGCCAATTCCGGTTTGGATGCATAAAGATTGTCTCTCTCCACCGGGTAGTGCTCAACGTTGTAGAGCTCATAAACGGGTCCACGTCCACCGGCATCATTGTTGTAGAGACCCTTTTTTAGGTCACCCGTGTACCGTAAGAGATGATCTCGAGTTCGAACCACCCATGTGCCCGGTTCGTGATTGCGGACTCCCTCACCTTTTAGGGAACGCTCAACATCAAAGCCCCAACTGATGGACTGTAAGCCAAACCAAACGAGGTGCTGGTGAGGACCAACCTTGCCACCATCGAGCAAAGGCAAGAGTGAGGCGCCATCAATATCAGCAACAGGGGCTATGCCGGCAGCTGCTAAAAAGGTTGGCATGATGTCCAAGTGAGAAACCAATTCCGAACATGTCTTTCCACCTTTGATTCGATCGGGCCAAGAAAAGAAAAGTGGCACACCTATTCCGCCTTGGGTGTACTGTCCTTTCTGCCCCCTGTAAGGAGCATTGCCGGGCATCACGTTATCCTTAGAGACAGCACATCCATTGTCCGAAGTGAAGACAATACAAGTGTTCTCATATATCCCCTTTTCCTTGAGTGAAGCGACGATGCGAGCAATATTTTGGTCCACGGCGTGAACGTGTCCGTAGAAGTTCCTGAGGGGTGCGGCTAAACCTTCAAATGGCAACATGTAACGTTTGGGAGGATTGGGAAGGAGAGGACCATGAACGGCGTGGTAATTTAAACTGACGAAAAAAGGAGAGGTGGATCTCTCTATGAAATCTATCGCTTTGTCCGTGAAGTTTTCAGTATTGTAGCCCTGCTGATGACCAGCGTGTTGGCGGTTCTCCCAAACGTTATGGTCGCCATAAAATTTAGACTGGTGAAAATTGTAACCGAAATAGTAATCGTAGCCAAGTTCCAAGGGTTGATGATCCCGGCAGATGGAGCCAAAGTATCCAGATTCAACCAAGGCCTTTCCCCCAGGGCTAGTTTTGGGAATGCCGTGGACGTAAGTTCCAGATTTTATACCGTGCTCCTCAAAAATGGGCTTCAGCATTGAATCATCGTGGGGGCTACAATGCCACTTGCCAATATGAGCTGTCGTGTAATTCGCAGCTTTGAGCAATGGCGCCATAAAATGCTTAGGCCTCATCGCCCCTGGGGATTTCGTCACATCAATATTTACGTAAATACCCATCCGGTTTGGGTGGAGTCCACTAACTAAGCCACATCGTGATGGGGCACACAAAGCACTAGCAGCAAAGGCGTTATCAAAGAACATGCCCGAATTGGCCAGTGACTTTAAAAGCGGCATAGCCTTGCGAGCCGCATCGATGCCGTCTTCGGCCAAATAGCTTTTTGTCCCCCGCTGACGACCAACGTATTCCGCAAAATGAGGGTCAAGGTCATCGGCACTGAGCATTTCGGCAACGGTAGGGAACTGCCCCCGCCCAAAGTCATCCAAAACGATGAGTATAAAATTGGGTTGACCTTGAGCTTCAGCAAGCAACCATGGGCACAACGTGAAAAGCGTAGCGATATAGAAAAAGATTTTTAACTTCATCATGAACTCAAGAACAATGTTTTTTTAAATTCGCATGACCAGAGAGCCTTTCAATCTCGTCTTGATGGCGATCCAACAAGACGCAGATGTACGAAGCAAAACCATGGTTACAACTGGCCCTCAGGTCGAGATGCTCCCATAAAGTGCCCGTCTTTTCTGCCATGGGAGCGTAAAAGGACTTCATCTCGTCGACGAGTTGCTTCACAAGGCCAGCACCAGATAAAAGCTCCATCCTGAGCAGGCTTCCGATAAAAGCGTTAGCGGGGTGCAAGTGGCTACGGTGTTTAACTTGAGGAGCCATTTCTTCAACCAAGTATTCCCATAACTGTGGGTACTGATCACGGGAAGCTATTCCGAAAAAGAAGGCAAAGTACTGACAAACCTCACTGCTTTCACCGCTAGACACCGCTTCACCACAATCGTTGTAGACCCTGTTGTCCACGAAAAAACTACCGTTGTACGATTGGTCACGGATCAGCCCTTGAAGCGAGCGACTCTTTTCCAACCAATCAGAAACACGATAACATTTTCCCGCAACCTCGAGAGCTTTTGCGTACAGCATGTTGGTGGGGTAATTGATATCCATGACAAAGTCGTTCGCCTTTGACCATTCTATAAAGTTCCAGGCCGGTAATTTTTCTAAAAGCCCATCGCGATTCTCGTAGGACTGAAAGAATTCAAAAAGAGCCTCTATACGGGGACGAGCATGAACAACCAGATCCAAATCATCACTCCTGTTGAAATACTCTTCTAGTTCAAGCACCAACCATAGGGACCATTGGGGTATGAACTGACCATCGGCAAAATCAGCGGGATAGCACATGGGCAACATGCCCTTCGGTAGATGATCGAACTCATCTGGAATGATAAAATTTTCTATAAAATTACGTTCTATTGTCGACGTGCCAAAGAGGCAATATTCAGCTCGAGCCGTGAAAAAACTATCGCACAACCAGCCGGCTCTTTCTCGACCTGGACAATCCATATAAATATCAACAGCGTTCTGTCGGAAGGTCTCACGGCCTGCACGATAAAGCCGTTTTAGGCCTTCATCGCTGCATAGAAAATCAGAGACTTGGGCATTGGGGTGGGCGAACTCCCTGATGTTCAACTCGTCGATTTCTGCCTGACCATCCAATATGATCACCTTAAAATAACGGCCCGTATAGGGTTCAATGGATTCCAGAACCTGTCTACCGGTCTTCAATTCATAGTACAACATACTGAGACAATCGTTCCGTTTAAGGTCGATGTCACCGTCGATCAGAACTTCATCAAAAAGGACCATGAGCCTGATCTCCTCAATGACATTGACTTTACAACGTAAAAAGCCCGTGAGGTTGATCCCAAAATCCCACATTTCAAAGCGATGTCTATTGTGGGGGATCGTCGACTCCGACATAGACTGATATAGCTTCAGCAGGTCTATTTCGAAATCGTCGGGATGGAAAGATTTCAGCTGATGGTAGCGTTCATCGTTCATCCACCAAAATCCTGAACGGTCGACGGCACTTTCGTTCAAATCGATACTACCTTCGGACAATTGAAACAAAGGTTCTTTGAGTGCATAATCAGGGAACGGAACATGCCGAGGAAGTAGTTTTTTATCACCAACCTGCTCCGAAGGACTGAAATGAAATTGGACGTCACGATAGGCCTCCACATAGGGACGTTGGTAACCAAAACGCTCAACTCGTTGAATCCTATGCTTCAAGGGGATCCCTGCAAAACCAGAAACACCGGTGGCTGCAACAACAAGACCGGAAACGAACAATTCGGATTGTAAGAAGGAAGGTTGATTCATGTGGGCGTAACTGTTACAATTGTAACCAACCACTTCTATCTCGATGAAGTGTTGGCCTGGCTTGAGCCGCTTAGTGAGATCGAGAACATCAACGCGGAAATGTTCCTTGGGACCACGAGCCGGTCCATGGTGCAGAAAACAACCATCGAGACGAACTCGAAATACGGTTGCTCCAGTTATAGCAAGAACCACTGCTTCTTGTGAATAATTGGTGAAGGAGACTCGCCAACCCGCTTGGAAATTCTTCTCCAAGGACATGCCCTTAGGCCATATTGGGCGAGCTTGTTTAAAATAGTGCATAAATAATCATAGGATTGTAAAGGTTTTTTAAGGCAGCTCAACGACGCTAGGTCTAAAGCTAATCATCAGCTCGCATGGTCCAAGGACCGCTGCGCTCCTTCCATGTTCTGCCATGTTCAAAAATAAATTCACTTTTTGCATAACCATCGATATACAGAAAATTAAATTCAAAGTCTGGGTGAGGGAGCCATTCGCTACCATTGTGGATAGAACCATTGTCGGCCATCATTTCTGGCGAATGGCGGAGATTGAGTTGATCAGACTTGTTACCTACCATATTGTGTGTATGGTGAGCCTCAGATAAGTAATAAGTGTCGATAGGTATGTTATGTATATTGTGTGAAAAGTTTATATAACTTGGTCCATTCATCAGGTGGAACCATTCACTTTTGTTATTATAACTGAGATCATCCCATTCAGCGCGTCGACCAATCAGCAAGTAACTCCTGACCCAAGCATACTTATCGTATACAAAATCGTGATGATTGACATGATTTGGGCATATCAGTGAGCTCGGCTGATCACCATAATCTCTTCCATAATACCACCAATTTTGGTTCGAATTTTTAAACTCTGAAAGCACATCTTCAGGTATTGCAACAGGAATGAGATAATTCATCAAAGATTCATCCCATGACTTATCAATAACACCTGTTTCATATTGAAGACCTACGGGCAAATAATCGTCATGATCATTGACGTAGAGCATGGTTGCAAATCCAAGATCTTTTTGATTTTTTAAACAAGTGAGTTTTTTGCTATTCTGCAAGACGCTCGTTAAAGAAGGGTGTATAAAAGAAGCAAAAGTCAGCATCAATGACACCACAACCAACAGCTCGGTCAAGGTGAAATATGATGATCGCTTTGTGCTCATAGGGTCACTATCTTTGCTTTAAAGCCCTTTGTTGTTTTTTCCAAATACGATCAGCTATACGCCAATCCCATTCCGCATGGGTTTCCCCATGACGTTCGATGAAGTCCATCGACGTGAGCGATGTTTTCGTGATATTATCTCTCTTGATGACACCTTTAGAATTGATCACGGCGAGATTAGCAAAGGATTTCTCAGTCACTCGCCTTGCACCGGTCTCCATGACCTGATTTCCATACAAGCGGACCCCTTCTGCGTTCTCGATACGAATGCCATCCTTAGCACTACCAGAGACTTTATTGTTCTCAATCAAGATGTTTTTAACCTTAGGCTTGGTTAAGTCACCAGCATAACCCATCTCACCACTGCTGAGAAAAATACCAAAGCCCGTGAAACTGAAAGGGATCATACCGTTATTCACCATCACATTATCGCGAATGATCAGATCCCTCGGGTAGGGGCCCTCCAGTTCATCGGATATCAAAACAACACCGGAGCTACCGGTGTAACTGATGCGATTACCTTGCACCAGCCCATCGCCGCCTCGTATTAAAATACCGCGATAGCGGTTGTGGGACAAATTGTTGTTTCGAATCACAAAGCCAGCACCACAGGCATTGAGGTTATAGGCGATGGTTTCACCCTGAAGAGCAATAGAACGATCGAGCTCTAATGCCATAAGACCACGGGAGCCAAATGAACCTATAGCTTCTTTCAAGTAAGGACGACTGCTTTTTTTGTTCATCTTATTGGATTTCAAAACGATGAATCGTCCAAGGGATGAACCCGTTGCGAGTGCAAAAAACTCAACCTCATCGCCCTTGATGATGGTGTTTTCATAACAAGGGGCGATCACAATATTTTGCTTCTCTCCACGACTCAACACTTTATTCACCATGCCGTGTATGTTGATACCATCATCTTGCATCCCCACAAAAGAACAATTTTCAACGGTAGGGCCTTTCCTCATGTTTTTACAGTGAAAGCCATCGGCATTAGTGGAGATCAAACGACTGGTACCTGGGCGCCGCATCACCTTGCAGTTGACCATTCTGGTGTTGCCACCCCCGCCGTGCTCATGAAAAGCCATGCTAGCAGATTGGTAGACCACAACGTTATCGTAACTGATGTTTTCGGAACCTCTTGCGCTCACGGCGGCGAAACCATAAGCTGGGATGACCACAGGGTCGCCGACCTCAACGTTCATGAGGTGTCTCGAATCACGTGTACTGACCCTCCAACGCTGAGCACCTATACGTTGCGGCACTGCACTGTGGATTTCACGACATCCTTTTTTCCAGGTGATACGATCTTGCTCAAAAAAATTTATGGGACGGAAGCGTTTGAACTTTGAAACATCCGTCTCATAACCATCGTCGATATCGATATCAACAAACATATTAGCGCCACTCGATTGAACGGCTTTAACAATGCCTTGGGTGAAAGCCAATTGTGAACAGTCGACCTTCATGCCCCTTAAAGTGACATTTTTACAATTGATCAACTGAACCAAAGGTTTTTCCTGGGGACGGTCACATAGGATCGTAACACCCTCTGCATCGATGACCAAATCTTTGGCTCGAGTGATTTTTAGGTGAGCGCCCATTGAGGGCCCCAGAGTCATCTTGTAGATTCCAGGAGGAAGTTTGCACTCGCGCTCACCCCGCAACATGGCTTTAGCTATTTTTGAGCGGATGATTTGCCCATCTTTTGGAGTGTCCTCGGCTATTGGAAATGGCATTGCGTTCAATGACCATGAATTCAGTAGGCAAGTGAAAAGACCACATAACAATGTTGCCTTCGCTCTAAAAGAAGACATCAATTTGTCGAAAATAAAAGGAATCAATAAAAGGATCACGCTTCAGCCCAGAGTTAAGTGATTACATCTTAATTGGTTAAAATAATTTTGAAAATGGTCGAAAAGTTGAGTTTTAATGGACATTTTAACAAATTTATATCTCTATTTGGACTGGTGCCATGGGAAACGTTAACAAGTGTTGATCAAACCTTTGCATGATTAGTGGTTGATTTTAGTAGAAGTCTAAAAAGTCACTCATAAATCGATGATACGTACCAACAGGTTTTTAAATGGAACAAAACCTTATAGGATATTAATTTTCACTCATGAGCACAGTTGCTTCTGGTTATCTTGCATTAACAATCGTTAAAATATCCAGTACCTCATGTCGTTTTTGTTATTTACATTGAAATCGTAAATGAGTAATGTTGTTAGTGTTTCTTTTAATGTTTGATTTTTATATGTTATGTTGTCGTTATCCCTTTTCTTGATTCAAACTCGGATATCTTCATATACTTGCGGTGGTATCTTGCCAGGACTATGCTTACTGATGATAAGCCTTATTTCCTTAAACGATCATGAAGCACATGCTATGATCAGAGCATCGACAAATATCGAATTTGATGCGAATCGTGATGGTCGTGTCGAGATGAGTTTAAGCGACCGTGGACTTGCCATTGGTTCAGAAAACGGAGCATCCAACCTACACCTATCTGGATCACTGGGAATGAGTGTTCAAAACATCGACTCTGATACCGTTCTTGACGAAAGGAGTTCATCGTCAATTGTTATCGCTGACACCAGCACTCAAAACGTTGTTCTCACCCTGCCCTATGCAGGTAACGTCTCAGGGCGATGGATGAAGATAAAAAAAATATCAGCCGAAAACAGACTCTTCATTTGTGGAGGTGGAAACATTTTAACACGTGTACCTGTGTGTGGTCAATTTATTTCCATGCACGAAGAAAGGCCTAGTGCTATCATATACAATAGCATAGATATCTGTAGTGATGGGAAAAAGTGGATTGTGTTAGACGATCAAGACGACATGAATGGTAGTTTATTGAATGATAAAGACCTGATAGCTTGGTGGCGCTTGGACGAGATGAGTGGAAATACCATGTATGATTCAAGTGGGCATGGTCATCATGGGACACTCGTTTCCTCAGAGTTTTTGACCGATAGTAATTCAGGTGATTCTATTAGAGGTGGTGTTTTATTAAATAACAGAGAAAACTTTATTAATGTCGATTTTAGTCAAAAACTAACACCAGACGAGATGAGCGTAAGCATGTGGGCAAAATTCAACGATCCGCAAGGCACCCCTTTAAAGGAAGATGATTCCAATATACCGCATAACTTTATATTTTCTTTAGACGGAGGTCATGATAACAAAAAGAATGTAAAGAAAAATTCCGGAAGCCTTTTCATTCGTAGAACAAATAGCAGTGCCAATATAGGGGTATATTTAAGAGATAAGGAAAATGATAAATATGTAAATATTCAGGCGGATAATAATGTTGAAAAGCTGCAGGACGGGGAGATGCCATGGGTTCATGTTGCAGCGACCTTTGATAACAGCTCAATGAAATTATATATCAACGGTGTCCAGAACGGTGGTGATGTTACAACCGGTTTTGAACTGGACTTTATAGAAACGGATAAGACGATAATTCGTTTAGGAAATATTTTTTCAGGGACAGCAGGTCCTGTTCAAGGAAAGATTGATGATGTGCTTATTTATAGTAGAGTTTTGAATGATTCTGAGGTCGAGGAACTTTTTGAAAGTCAATTGTGATACGCTAATTTTGGATCACCGCATCTCCACTCATCTACTTTCCGTATAGCATCGTCATCTACGATTTTGCTGCAGCGAACCGGCACGTTTTTGATTTTTTATCCCGTGGGGGTGAGATGTCTTGATTGTTGAAATGTCTATCTTTATGATCAAGGATGTCTATTTAAGCTTATTTACTAATTACATAAGCTATCCATTATCATTTATTTTTATGGAGCTGACAATGATATTCATCAGCAAATTGCGTGCCCTTAGGCATTTGGGAAATGCTTTTCTCCTCAACCTTTCACTTGCTACCCTGATCGCTTTTACTCAAACTGATCAAATTCGAGCCAACTCTAACGGTGACCAATGGCCTATCGATAATTTGATCGCTTGGTGGAAACTAGACGAGACGTCCGGCCATATCATGCATGATTCAAGCGGATTTGACCACAACGGGACATTAAAAGGACTTGAGTTCATGAACAACGGCAAATTGGAGAGAGGTCTTGTTATAGATAAACAGAATAGCTTTGTTGATATCCCTTACCATGATGGACTGTCAACAGAAGAGATCAGTGTTAGCACGTGGGTGAAATTTACGAGTACTGATGAAATGAGTCACGATTTTATCTTCTCCCTTGATGGAGAGGGCCACACGACTTCTGGTAGTTTCTTCATTCGTCGCACCAAAGACAACAACAAGATAGGATTTTATGTTAGTGATCTGAAGAATGAAAAGTACTTTGTTGTTCAATCTAAAGATAATACCGTTAAGGACCAATGGTATCATCTTGTGGCTACCCTGGATAAAAAGGGCATGAAATTTTTTATCAACGGTGATCTTGTGGGGCATCAACGATGTTCTCTCAAGCTGGAATGTCAAGATGATGAGGATAAAAATCCTTTCATTCGTTTGGGGAACATCTATGGTGGAACCGGTGGACCTTTAGACGGAAAAATCGACGATGTTCGGATTTATCGTAAAGCCTTGAACCAGGCTGAGGTCGAAAGCCTCTTTAATGTTCACAGATGAACGACGCTTAGATAATCCATCGTAACGCCCTCTCTATTTTCACCTCACCCTTCTTCATAGAGTATATTTTTAAGTGTATAAACACACAGAAAAACATTTCATTCTAAATCATCGCTTCGTCAATGTTTTAGTCATTCTCACGTTATGGCTTTCACAGGGACTCTCGCAGGAACGCCCCAACATCATCTTCATCATCACCGATGATCACGGCTACGCAGACTTAGGAGCCTACCAAGATGCCGCCGAGGATATTCGTACCCCCAACCTCGACAAATTAGCATGTGAAGGTGCCTTGATGACTAACGGATATGTCACTGCTCCTCAATGCGTACCATCGAGGGCAGGTGTCATCACAGGTCGTTACCAAAGCCGTTTTAACTTAGAAGAGAATCGCAACAAACCCCTGAGTCTAAATGAAGCTACCGTGGCTGACCACCTTAAAGCAGCTGGTTACATGACTGGTTTTGTAGGCAAATGGCATTTGAATCCAGATAGGAGTTCAAAGACATGGATCCAGAGCATGAAATCGAAGGCCGATGGCAAAGCTCCCTTTTTAGCGTCAGCATTGATCTTGCCTTATCGTCCCGTTAGCCGGGGCTTCAGCCATGCATTCGAGGGAGTGATGTCCCACTATTTTACCAATTACGATCTCGATGGCAATGTTTTTGCTAAACCTAAAGGCTATGGCAACAAGGATGACTTCCGCATCGATATTCAGACGGAAGCTGCCCTTTCATTTTTGGACCTTAAAGATGAAAAGCCTTTTTTTCTATACCTGAGTTATTACGCACCCCATGTGCCCTGTGAGGTGACGGAAAAGTATTTTTCAAGGTTCCCAGAGACGATGCCCAAAAGGAGGAAGTGGGCACTTGCCTCTATTGCCGCTGTGGACGATGGCGTTGGTAGGATTGTTGCTTCATTAAAAGATAAAGGTCAGTATGAAAACACGATTTTTTTCTTTTTTGGTGACAATGGCGCTCCCCTTAAAATCGACAAGCACGATGCCCCTTTCAAGGAACGCGGTTGGTGTGGCTCTGTAAATGGCGACATGGTCGGCGAAAAAGGGATGCTATCTGATGGTGGCATCCGCGTTCCTTTTTTCGTCCATTGGAAAGGTCGAATCCCAGCGCAGCGCTACCAAAAACCTGTCATCAGTTTAGACGCTACGGCAACGGCCATCGCCTTATCGGAATCTAGCTTGAAGAATAAAGCGTTGGATGGTGTAAATTTGATGCCTTTTTTAACGGGAGACAGCACCGGCGAGCCCCATGAGGCTCTGTTTTGGCGTTGGGGAGCTCAGTCCGCCATTCGTATGGGAAAATGGAAACTCCATGAACTTGCTGAGGGAACTCGCATGCTTTTCGATATGGAAAGTGACAAGCATGAACACAACGATCTTTTGAAGTCGCACCCAGAAGTCGTGTCGAGTTTGGCTCCGCTTTTAAAGACTTGGCGAGGAGAACTCAACCCCCCGGGTTTTGCACGTGGCATCAATCCGGTTGATCTCAAATACTATAAGCACTATTTTGATCAAGACCTATCGGTTGAGCTGTCTGATTTGAAGCGAAATCGTTGATTGGGAAAACTTGTGTTTAGAGATTCCAAGCAAAGGAGGATGTCTCCAGCTTGACATCAAAGCCAAGCAAAGCCCCCCCGAAATCTTTTATTTTAGTTGGTCATAGACGTTCAACTTGATCAAGATCAATGACATGACTGAATTTTATCGTGACACGGGGCATCGAACTCGATAATAACGGAATCGCCCCCCTTAACTGCCAGCTCTCCCATTATTTGAGCCACATATTATGACAATATCTGAGCCGGATTTCTCCGGCCCAGACAACAGTCACCTCATCGCATTCTTCAAAGCTAGACGACTCAGCAGTGTTTTCCCCTCCTCTGTTTCAGTCAAACTCTTGACGGCCATCAACCACTGCACCGCTTGTCGGAATGGGTAGGCTTTCTTCACCATGACGATATCAATGGCATTGAAGTTTTTCTCACATTGAAAACAACGACCAATATTGATTTTAGGGTGGACTGAAGTATCGAGGCTACCACAAGTCGGGCACACGAAACGAAGTTTTAGGTCGTCTCTCCTCCAAGGGATCTCCAGAACGTGAATCACCTTATCAATGCTGATTTCGTTTCGGAGGGCCTTGAGGGTTTGCGGTGAGATACGCCCAGTCATGGCAACTCCGATGCGTGAACTTCTCTGACGACGTTGGCGCCGATGATTTTCTCTTCCTTGTTCACGGCTGCAAGCATCGATCTGAAGCACAAGCCATTGATCTTGCGGGGAACACCCTTTGTTGCATTAGCTATCAGCTGAAGGGCATCCTCTGTAAAGGTGTTCAGCTTTCCTCCGACACTGGACATGCGATGTGCAATATAGTCGATGGATTCAGTCATAATCATGGGTTTCAATTGAACCTTCAGGCATAGACGCTCCCTTAGATCGGTGAGTGATTCTGCCTGAAGCGTCTTTTCCAAGATAGGTTGACCACTGAGCAGTAGCTTCAGTCGACCCGACATCTCCGGGTTGCCACAAAGCAGTCTGAGGTCCGTCATAGAAGCGATGTCCATCAGTTGCGCTTCATCGATAAGGAGACACAGTGGACGGTTTCGTTTGGACAGCTGAGAGAAAACCTGTGCAAACATTCGATCCTTTCCCATACGAGGGTGTTCACCCAGTTGATGGAGAATAGCCCTCATCAACCCAGCGCCTTTGAGGCTGCCGAGGTGAAGATAGGTGACATCGTAAGGAGATTGCCATGCCTCCATCAATGCCGTCATCAAGGTCGTTTTTCCCAGTCCGGTTCTAGCACTCAGGAGAGCGATCTCTCCAAGCTCAGGAAAAAGCTGAAGATGTTCCAACATTGAGGTGAATGCTTGGCTGCGTTGGATAGCGCTGCATGGGATGGTTTCTGCGAATGGGTTGCTACGACAACCAAAGTGTTCAAAAATCACGGTGACTCCGTTATGAAAGTTTAGAAAGTTCAATAAGGAATTGCTGCAAAGATCCGGTCTCGCAACTTTTCCATGTGGTCTTTAGTTTTGCTACGGTCCAGTGCTGGGCTCCACCAAAGACCAGAGACAAGAGCTGCAGCTCATGATCGTCGAGGGTGGTGGGGTCGATGTCCACTTGTTGACAGACCCGTGTTACAAAAGTCTCTAGGCTCCAAGCTCGATGACCTTTATGTTCCGATATACATATACGGTCATGATGAGATATCGGAGCAGACTCTTTCTCCTGTTCCCGATTGTGATCGCGTATTTTTTCCAATACCTCCGAGTAATCCGTTGTATCTTCAGGAACGGGATTGGGGTCTGGAAAGCGTCGCTTGGAGCGGTCGTGACGAGTTGCGGTCCCAAGTTTTTTCTTTCCCGAGAGGTTGTAGACATCTAGGACCTCCGGAGCCATACCGAGCGGTCCTCGCAGCAGCACTTTGTCCCCTCGCCATTTGAGATCACAAGCGTATTGGATATTGTTGATGGACACATCGCAGAAGTCGGGGTTGACCTTCCGCTTCCACTGCTGCACAAAGGATTTTCTGACAACCTGAACATCTAAAGGGTGGACGGGTGCCAGCAGCCCCTTGAGGTACATCTCTCTGGGGGCCTGTTTTGTTTCACTATGGAGGTTGTAATGGTAGACCTCGTCGACGTAGATCGAAAAGAGCTCGTTCAGCCTTTGTAGAGTCAGCAAGGATTTTCCTTTGGTACAAAACTCGCTCTCGAACTGCATTTGGGCACTAAGAAAAAACCTTTCGATGATTCCCCCGCCTTGGGGATCGCGAACGGTCCGATGGATGAGATCGACCCCGAGGTCCAGGCATGCCCTAGATAACACCGGACTACGATAGACTTTGGCGTTGTCGAGGTATAGAGCTCGAGGTTTCCCGTGTTTCCCGAAGGCTGCCAGTAGTGAATTGACGAGAGCGTCCATATCACAGGTGAAGGCGTAGATGCCGACCACTAGAAACCGACTGTGAACGTCGATGAAAGCGGAAATCCACGTCTTCTGTGCCACCCCTAAGTCATCCAAGATGGTGGGGCCTTGGGAGAAGTCCCCAACCCACATGTCGTGAGTATGGGGGCAAGTCCAGCGTTTGCGTACAATTTTGCCTTCATAGCCCAACTTTTTCAGGGTTGCGCCATGTTGAGCGAGATGTCTCAGAAGAGTAGATGCAGGAATGGGGTCAAAGCCTTCACTTCGCAGGATCAAGTTGATCTGTGAATGGGAGCGAGCGGGGGCCTCGATCTTGAGTTGAATAGCTTTGTCGAGCGCTTGCTCTCTCCCTTTGCGAACGGAGCCCTCGTCGCTCCTCTGGGCAGGCTCAAAGCCCTGAATGCCTTTCTCGCGATAGGCCCTGAGCTTCCTCTTGAGGGTGGAGTAGCTATAACTTCTACGCTCGCCTTTTGGAGTGCAGAAGCTTTGCTTGGCGATCTCAAGCAAGATGGGTCGATCCTTTCGGTGGTCACCGGGAGGTCTGAACAAGACCGGGGCCATTACCCTTCCCCAGAAGAGAAGGTTTTCTTGTTGGTCTGGATTCACGGGTGCTCTTCTTTTGGTTGAAAGCCCTCAATTTATGAGTGATTCAGGAACCCCGTTGCGTTGCCGTTACAAATTATCCGACCAAGAATTGACCCATCAAAAATTGCCTTGCGAGGTTTAAGTTTTCACGGTACTCAGGCTCTTTCCATTGGAGCTCAGAGAACTCAAAGGTCTCCGTTTCAAGACCGGTTGCCATCTTGGGCTTCGCTGAGATGATCTGACTCATGGTCTCAGCCATACATTGAATCCAACGCCAGACACTGGTGTGGGCCAGCGCCACATTCTCCTTATCGTAGACTATTGGGATTGGGTTAGGCGCTTCATTGAGCGCCGTCTTTCGGTAGGGCCTCCGCTTCCGTTTTAGCACTTCAGAAGTCCTGTTGATGATCGTTGGCGTCGCAAAACGTTTGTTGGGTTTTAGAAAGGGTGGAAGGTGGCGAAAAGAACGACCGCACGCAGAACAGGCCCAGAGATAAACATGAACATGAAGTCGATGAATAAGGCGATCCTCAAAAAAGCGAATCAGTCGCCGGATCAACTGCCGGGGACGGAGGCAACCTCTTCCTTTTTTACAATACTTGCAAAACTTGGGACGATACTCGACTGCGTCCACTTTCTTGTTGTGGGCTTTTAAAAGCTGAGACATGGTCAAAATGAACCTCCTTTTGTGCGTGAAGATCGCTCAAAATAGAAAGGGGGCGGGACGGTGAACTTTCACCCCCTTTCTATTTGAACTTCAAAGGAGATAAGTTTATGGGCGGGATCCT
>JACLAC010002289.1_pt1 | contig 21982 bp, 23 predicted proteins | sample 8027881 | NCBI WGS metagenome assembly JACLAC01 (sample SAMN15725517, study PRJNA655200) | protist metagenome | isolation source: fluorescence activated cell sorting (FACS) single amplified genomes of... | place: Spain: Blaines Bay Microbial Observatory, Mediterranean Sea | collected 2016-01-19 | reverse complement strand
CTCGAGGACACGTGGGCGGAGAATACACCGTCCGCGAACGCGAGGACTTTCGTCATTAACCAAGAGAATTTCCACTTTCGGAGAAAAAGTGTCAAAAGTGCCACGTATAGCGGTAGAATTTGCACGAAGTCGACTTGATCGATTTCTATGGAAATTTACCTTGGTTTCGCGGAGGGTGTACTCGCACAGCCCGATGCCGCCCGCGTGCGGGCACACCGTCAGCCCGAACTTCTTCGCCAGCAGCTGGATGCCGAAGATCTCGTGTAGCCCGCCCACGCGGCAGGAGTCGATCTGCACACGGGGGACAAAATATTGACGGTGTTTGGCTTGGAAAATCAAAATGATCTTTTTATACGCTGAAAACAGCAGTATCTAAAGGCAAAACAATGTTATTTAATTTTGTCCCCCATGCACCACGTCCAGCGCGCGATGCGAGATCAGCTGCTTGAAGACGATGCGGTTCTGGCACATCTCGCCCGTGGCTACGCGGATCAGCCAGTCCTTGGCCCCTGTGTCGCCCTTTGCGGCGGCAGCGGCGTTGTGCACGTCGATCTCCGCGTTGGTGTAAGAGGGCAGAACTTTCCAAATCGCATGTTTGCGGGCAAATATTAGCGTTCGCAAGCCTAAAAAACGCGATTTGAAAAGTTCCGCTCTCTAATCGGCCAGCGGCTTGTCTGCTGTTGCTGCCTGCACTTCGCTGTTGATGCCCTCCTTGATCTTGCGGTGGCCCAGCACGTCGTCCGGAGACGTGGGCTCCTCGATGAACCACATTGGCCCGGATTGTACTTCAGAAACTGCGATTCGCCGATTTCTAACGATTTCTTCCATAAAATGCTAAGGTTTCAGTTTGGCATATGTTTCCATCTAAATCCGGGCCTATGCAGGGCCGCACGCCGCTTTCGCGAATGGCGCGCATCCACGCCACGGCCTGCCCCACTTCCCAGCGCTGGTTGGCGTCGATCAGCAGCTTTCGCTCGGGCCCGATCACCTCGCGAGCGATTTTCAGCCGGCGCAAATCGTCCTGCAGATTACATGGGATCCGAAATAACAGTGTTTTGCCTTTAGAATCCATGTCATTTGACCATAGAAGGATTCCAAGCGCAAAACACTGTTATTTTATTTTGGATCACATGTAGCGCCCACCTTCAGCTTCACGAAGTCCCAGTCCTCCTCCACAACGCTCTTCTTCAGCAGCGTGCGCATCTTTTCGTCGGAGTAACCCAGCCAACCCGCCGACGTAATGTATGCCGGATAGCCGTTCTTCTCCAGGAACGCCATGCGCGAGGCCTTGTCGTGTCCGGTGGCGCGGGCCATGTTGTCCTGCTTTCCGTACTGGCATGCGCGAAGCATCTCCAGTGCCTCGGCCTCCGTGAGGCAGTCTGTGAGGTAGGTGAGGTCCACGCACTTCACGAACTGCTCCGGCGAGAAGTCGCAGAACACCTGCCACACGGGCTTGCGCACCACGCGAGCGTACAGGTCCCACACCGTGTTGACGAGGGCGCCGATAGCCATCTGCAGCGCGCCCTTTTCCGCCCCGATCCACCGCACCTGCGTGTCGCCCACCGTCAGCCGCTGGTACAGCGCGTGCGCGGGGTCGAACGCCAGGCGGCGCCCGCACTTCCCCGCCGCCGCCTGGAACGCGGCGAAGTCGTTCTCCTGCAATGCTGCGCCGCCAGCTGCAGTTCCGAAGCCGAACTCGCCCATGCACGTCTCCAGAAACTGCATGTGGTCCAAAATAACAGTGTTTTGCCTTTAGAATCCATGTATTTAGAGCATAAAAGCATGGATTCCAGAGGCAACGCACTGTTATTTTGGATCCCATGTGCTTGGCGCGCGTGGTGGGCTCCCACGGGGTGTCCGCCGGCGCGTCGCCCACGGCCGGGGCCGCGGCGTCCTCCACCACGAACATCACCTCCGCCAGCGACTTGCCGCACAGCTGCGCCTTCACCGCGTTCACCGCGGCCAACACGACTTCCTGCCCGCGCCCCAGCGTGAACGTCAATCCGAACGCCTCCAGGCTGTCTGCTGCTCCGCCAGCTCCAGTTTGAATCTTCTCGCCTGCCAGCTCCAAATACACGCAGCTGTAGTCCGGGTCCTTGTTCATGGCGTCGCTGCCGTCGCTCTCGCGGCTGGTGGGGAAGCGGATGTCGCGCGCCGTAATGGATTTGATTTGCACCCCACGCATGAGGTCGAACAGCTCCGCGTCCGTGCGGGCTTCGATGCGCATACCGCTGTTCGGGAGTGCTCCATTTGTCCCGTTAGCCATTTTGTCGTCGTCAACCTTGGCACGTTTGGCCGCTGGCGAACTGTTGTTCGGTACGACGTCCCCCAACAACGTGCCGGCTTCGTCTTGCTCTGGCATCTTTTTGCCAGACGAGCAACAAACGGTTTTGCCTGACTAAAAAAATACAAGGGATTGTTCAACGCGCAACGGATGCCAAGTCTTGCCTTTTTTCCAGAATATGAATACCCGGTGGGTTTTCCGTTTTCGTGGTTTTGCAAGGGAAACGAAACAAGTCACTTGGTGGCTAGGCGGCCGGGGCTCTCTTGGGAAGCACTCTGGCAAGCTGCACCGTGGCCGGGCTTGGGTGGGCATCTCTTCGCGAAGTTCACGCGAATCCGGATTGCCATCTCCACTATGGGCAAAAAAGCCAAAAACGATAGGACAGTCGCGAACACCAAAAAACTGAAACACAAGGACTGACGCAATATGTAGAAAGGCATTTTCGTCGCGGGCACTGCGCCGATCTCGTTCTTGTCGCTGTTTGTAACGCGTGTTCGGGCCACCCGTCCCAGTGTTCTGCACGCCTCAGCCTTCGTCGTGGTAAAATAAAATGGTTCACTAACGGCAAATCTCTGTGCGTTTCAATGACGCTCCATCGCCATATTCGACTGCGTATCGCGCTGCTGTCGCGTTGTCGGCGGCACCTCCGAACCGTTAACCGTATTAGACTTAAACCGATCTTCTTTACTTTTCCGTCTTGAATCTACGTCGCCCGTAAGGGGACGTTTGGCGTTAGCACACCACATCCGTTCCACAACGCCCACAAACAAACCGATCTCCCGGGCTGTCTCTATCTACAACACCATTTACCTCTTCTCTAATGCATTTCCAATTCTCCTGCGTATACCAACCAGAAATTTCAATTTGTCCACGCAGCCCCCCCGAGTAAGACCACGCCCCCCCTCCACCAGGCTTCGCGCCTTCTGGCTGCAAGCTGCAAACGCCAACCTTCAAGGAGCTTCAAGCCTCAAACAAAGCTTCAGAAAGCAAAGACCCCGCTGGGACTGGCGCTAGGAGAGCCACAGCGCGCCGAGCGCGACAACCAGGAAGTGCGCCAGGATGCAGGCGAGGCAGTTCCACTCCAAATAGTGCCGCAAGTCGCGGTTGTCGATCACATCGTGCTCCCACGACGCGTACGTCAGAAGGGGGGCGAGGGCTTGCTGTGCAGCGTCCTCTGCGTCCGATGCAGATGAAGATGACCCGTTAGCATCGTGGTTAACAGCGCTAGCACCGGCCTTCATGTTCGATTTGGTCAGTTTGTTCAGCGCGTTGCACAACTCCTGTGATTGGCCGCGGCAGCCGGTTGAAGTTTGCAGAAACCCCAACAACGCCGCTGTTGATCCAGTAGTGTCAGAAGATCCCATTTTCCCTGCTCGCTCCTCCAATGCAGCCAACGCAGAGTGCACCGCAAGCGACGACGACGACCCCTCCACCGACGGCGACCCTCCTGCCGCGCCATTGTCATTTTCGTCATTTCCTTCATTCCCTCCAGTGGAAACCGCACCATTTGGATTCAGATTTTGATTTTCCGCCAGGACAGCACGCAGTCCCACGCCCGAGTACGGGCTCTGCGGTGCGCACCAGGATTTGAGGTTGCCATAGCCGAGGCCGAGCAGGACGAGGAGGACAAGTGCTATGGGGAGCGCTGCGCAAGGCCGACGCCGCGCGCCCCAGTACATGGGCGTCCGCAGGAAAATTTGGTGAGCTCCCGCGTTCTCATGCTGGCAACTCAATTTTCCGCCTTCCTGCGCGCTCGATTCCTTCTTTGTTTCTTCTTTCGGCGCTCCGGCGGCGGCCGGAACCGGTCTATCGCTTTTTGACGGTTGCGTGTCGTCACTGGCATTTTCCGCAATTTGAATTTTCTCTGCGACTTTTTCAAACCGCGCAGTAGCGTAGTTGAGGGAAAACGCGCACCCCGCCTCGTAGAATGCGAGCGCCACGTAAATGAAGTTGTAGAAGAGAGCCAGCCCAAACGCTGCGAAGCTGCAGCCTTCGTGGAAGGTGTAGTTGTCCGCAACTGCGACCCCCGACCCCATGTCCTGGCCGTTCACCGGGTTCACGTCGCCGCCGCACCCCGTGCGGAAAGCCGCCAGGTACAGGGAGGGATGGAACCAGGATTTCGATTTCCATAACGAGAGCTTTCCCGGTGCAGCTTCTTGGGCATCGCTTTGGCCCTCAAAATTAGTATTCAAACCTTTCAAAACTTGAAAACCAGCCGTGCGGCCCGGGATCCCGCGCTGAAAATGGCGCGTCTGGATGGGAGTGGCGCTGGATGCGGTCAGCGAGAGGCCGACGCCCGTACACACAGCAAGGATCCACAGCAGCAGGTTGCACACCTGGAGGTCTTGGAGGCGGTGTCCATGTCCGCTTCCGTTTTTGGTCGCACCTCCGGCGGCAAGCTCCTCTTCATCCCCGGCGACAAGGTTCGAATTCGAATTCCACTCCGAATCTGAATCATCATGGACATCATCATCCAGGCCCACATCTCCATCATCAGAGTGATGGTCGGAATCAGAGTTGGTGCTGTACTCGGACTGGGAAAGGAATTGATCTCTTCCGGGGTCTTCCCCCTGAACGCCGCCGCATTCGCTCTCGTCGGGAACTCGAAGTCTCCCTTCCGTCGTCGGGCTTGCGCGCGTGGTGGACGACGCTGACGATCGCGGCGAGACTGTCGTTGAGGGCGTTGGCGAGGACGCTCTGGATCCCGGCAGCGGTGACCGCGCCAAAAGTTCGGCAGCCGCAGCTCTGCAGTCCTCGGCTCCCGCAGCTGACTCGTCTTCCCCGCTCGCATCTTGTGCGGTCATCGGCAACAGCCGCGTGCCCATTGACGGTCCCAGTGGTTGTGGTTCAACGGCGGAAGCAAGGCCATCAACGTCAACGTTATCCATTGCTCGCTGCAGGTCCTGCTCCAAGTTCTCGCGTCCCACAGCGCGCGCCTCCCCCTGATCCAAATACAGCGGGTGCCGTACCATAATGCCGACGACCATGGCGAAGAGGGCGATGTGGATCATCAACCAACCCGCGACGCCAGTCTCCTCGATGATGTCCGACACGGCCCGCCACGTGGGAACTCCGCCAAAAGCCGAAGCCGAACCCGGTACGCCAGAAGTGCCCGCGGCCTCATGATCATGAAAAACCTCGTTTCCAGAGTGCTTGAAAAAAGTGGCGTGGTTCAGGTTGTGCGCTGGCATGCAGGGCGAACGCAGGAGTGGCCGTTTGGCGTGCCCTTCCTCCGAAATTCCTTTGATTGAAACGAGCGAGCTCTTCACGTTGCCAAATTGCGTGCCAGCGTTCGGCGGCTCCATCTTCATGAGTTCCCGAAGGAAGCTCCTCTCCAGTGTGTATGTGATGGTATCCTGTGCAACTCCGTTCTCGCTGCCACGCTTCCTCGCCGCCAGTTCGGCTTGGAACAGTGGATGGAGGTGCTTGAACACAATCCGTATCGGTTCATCGCCTTCTTTCAACCCGGAAATCTCCACAAAATTCTTCCGCACGAATTCCTCGTCGCTGTAAAGCGTCGAAAACGCCTTTTTGGAGGCAGGAGCAGGAGCCTCCGCTTCGGACGCCTTTTTAGAAGCAGAATCTGGAGAAGAACCACCGTGACCGTCCCACAGAAGCGTCGGCGTGAAATAGTAGTCGGCCACCGTCCAGTCCTTTTCCTGATTGTTCTGCGTGCCCTGATACCTCGTGTCAACCTGCAAGTGTGTGAACGCCGCAAATCGCGCCCTTTCCGGGTTACCACTGGAGGTTCCGGAGCTTGCGTTCGCACCCTGCTCGGTGTCCGCGTTGGTGAGCCACAGGTTCCAATTCACTTCCTCGCTCATCGTCTCCAGCGCCTTGCGCAGCGGCAGATGCGCGTACTTGGCCTGCAGCCACGCCGTCATCACGAAATGGCGCGCACTCAGCTTCTGGAAAGCGGGTTCGTCCAGGTCCCCTTTGTCCAGCACCGGAGCCACACACTGATAGTTTTCGCTCAGGATTGCCCCGTTGCGCAGCGCGTTTAGCCAGGATTTTGATCCGGAATCCGAACTCGACCCCGCCGAACTCGAACTCGAGCTCGAACTCGAACTGGAATCGTGTTTGCCCTGCAAAAAGCTGCCGGAAAGAGTCTCCATCTTCTCGATCCGCCGAAAATCCCCGTCCGTCAGACACCCGACCAGCAGGCCCGCCGCGAGCAGCAGAAAAAGCGGCATCATGGCCGTCGGCAAGAGCCAGTACAGCACGCGCGCCCGCGTCGGCACCATTGGCGCTAGGTCCTGCTGCCAGGTGCTGGCGAACGGAATGTACGCGTTATTCGAAGTCGAAGCCGAAGTCGCACTGCTGGGTTCGGCTTCGGAGTCGGTGTCGGTGTGCTGTTCATTCCCTTGCTCCGAGCGCGAGCCAGGGCGGCGATTGGACGCCGTTGCCCCGTAGTCACGTTCAGTATCCACATTCGGTGCCACGGATGTGCCGCAATGCTGGGGCGCCCCAGCCGCACCGATAGCACAAGTTTGCGGCGGTGATTTGGATTTCCACATTGTCGTTTAAAGTTGAGTTCTGTTGCGAAGTTCGCTGCGCGGCGCGTTCCTATTTATTTACGCTTGAAAATAGCTCTAGTGGCTTCTTCTGTGATCTTGGTCCATTCAACGACTGGCGGAATCAAAATGTACCCGGTTTTTGCGACTTCGTTGTTGGTCTGGTAATTGGAAGATGGACGAATTCGGTGTCGTATTCGAAGACGAGGCTACACAGCAGCACGGGGGTGACGGCACAGCAGATTGGCGACGAGTGCCGACGGAAACAGAAAAGTGAGATGACGCAGCGTGACGGCATTGTACGACGGATGCGACGTGAGCCAGCGACGGTTAGACGGGAAGGAACGTCAGGAGGATAAAATAACGCACTCCCGGCGAGGCACGACCGCTTTTCACGGGCGCCCTTCGAAGCTTCAGAATTCAATTTGCGAGTCCGCTGTTCGAATGGTTTCGAGTGCACTACAACGTTCGAGTTCCCATCGTCATCGTCATCCAATCAAAATGAAAATCGCCGAAAGTGGCGACCAGATCCTGAAATCATCTCCGCGGTGCTAACGACGAGGCACAAGCCATGCCATCGCAAAACGTCACCGCGCTCCACGTCTCTCACGTCTCTACGGCGAGCCAGCGAGATCCTCCCCCCCGGACAACCAAAACGAAACACTTTGGAGGATTTGCCGGTTTCGATTCGCCCATTGATCGCCGCGTTAAGAATACTTTGCCTCCTCTAGTATTTTATTTTATCGCGCCTTCCTGGCCCGCTCCTGGCGCTCTCGCCACCACGGGAATAGCACGCTCTCGCACCAGCGCGTGCACCAGAGCGCGCCGCTACACCCTCCGCGAAACCAAGGTAAATTTCCATAGGAATCGATCAAGTCCACTTCGTGCAAATTCTATCGCTGTACGTGATACTTTTGACATTTTTGCTCCAAAAGTAGAAATTCTCTTGGTTAATGACGAAAGTCCTCGCTTTCGCAGACGGTGTAGTGAACAGCACGAGGCACAGCAGATAGTAAAGCACCACCACCAGCACGCCCTCGCCGTCGGGATACAGCGGCGCGGGTACGCCGCGCAGGAAGCCGAACTTTAGAATCACCATGCATTCCGTGATGCAGCAGCCCAGCGCCGCCCACGCGTGCGCGCCCAGCCGCGCCACCGACGCGTCGATGGAGAACATGTAGACCTGCCGCACGGCGGGGAGGCACACGAACGCCCAGAAGAACAGCCGGTACACGTTCATGATGTGCTGCGACGGGATCTCGAACACGGCTTTGAGCATGAATGCGTTCATCTCCAGCACCATATTGCCCAACACCGTAAAGATGCAGGCGATGTAGCGCCGCCGCGACGCTGTGGGATCCCACTTGATCACGGTCCAGCCGCGGAAGTCGGGGTGTTTTTGCCGCTGCAGCGCCTGTCGCTTGCTGTCGCCGCTTGCCCGAGATTGAGATTGAGGTTCTTGCACAACTTCCGTCTTTGCTGCCGCAGCTTTGCCGTCGCCGCCCTTTCCGGATGATTCCCGCGCCGCCGTGTCGCCAGCAGTCGCGGTCGCGGTTGCACTCGCAGTCGCCAAGCCCTCGCCCGGGCCCGGAATCACCTTGAGCATGCCCCGGCGCACGCGCTCCGAAAAGCTCATTTCGTTCCAATTGTCCAACTCCCAGTTGTATTCGCGCACCTCGAGGAAACGGCAGAAGCAGATACCGAGCCAGATACCGCCCGCGTTGCAGATGGCCACATCCATCACCCACTGCATGAGATCCAAAATAACAGTGCTTTGCGTTTAGAATCCCTGTTTCAGGACCTAAAAGTGGGTTGTGAAGGCAAAACACTGTTATTTTGGATCACATGTGGTCCCACCAGCACTCCGCGAAGTTGGGCATGATGCGGATGAAGAAGAGCTCCGTGAGCTCCCAGTAGATGGACATCACCCAGCACAGCGTGAAGTTGCGCAGCATCAGCCCCTTGGCCATCCACCCGAACAGGTGGCACAGCACGAACACGTCGCACCGCTTGAGAAATTCCTCCGCCGTGAACTCGCACTCGCTCGCGTACATAGGCCCGGATTGTATGGCAAAACCTTGGCATTTTATGGTGGAAATCGCCATAAATCGCAGTTTCTGCCATACAATCCGGGCCAATGTAGTTGTCCGAGTCCAAAAAGTCCACCTCAGCCCACGGCTGCCGCGTGGTGAAATCGAACGGCAGGTTGGGGTTCCCTCGCTCGATCTTCTGGGCGGTGGCTTGCCCGCTGGTCTGACCACTTTGCCCTTGGTTCAATGCCGCAGATGTCGCAGTCGCGGCAGCCGCGTCCACCTTCTCCACGCGCCACTCCAGCTTGCCCACGTTGTAGCTGCCCGTGTCCTGCGGGTACAGCCAGGCCAGGATCTCGCGCACCTCGCGGTACTCCAAGTTGAAGATGAAGATGAGGTTGAGCCAGTACCAGATCAGCACGCCCAGCACCAGTCGCCAGAAGTCGGGGTGCGGGCGGATGAACGGGCCGTTCGGCAGCACGTTGCAGGACACCATGAGGAACACCGCGAAGGCGGCGCGCCACGCGTCCCACACGCGTTCTGGCCAGTTGTTCTGCGTCAGTTCTCGCGTCAGTTCTTCCGTGTTCGTCGTCGTCGTGGGAGACTTGTTCCGGCTCGCAGCCGGAGCAGTGGCGGCAGCAGTGGCAGCAGCAGCAGCAGCCGGAGCCGGAGAAGCCTTGCCCTTCCCGAACAGCCGCAAATCCGGAGACTGCCAGTCAACATGCTCGTCCGCGTGATCCTCGCGCGCGGCCTCTTCGGTCGATAGTTCCTTCGCCTGCAAACCGCCCTCGGCGCCCCAACCCTCCGTGGGGTAGGACAGGAAGCGCTTCACGAACCGCCCCACCGCTCTGCGGAAGCGCCCCCACGCTGCGTGTGCGATCTGTTGCTTGCGGGACGACGACGATATTCCTACGGCGCTTTCTTCTTCTCTGGAATTGGAATTCTCATTTGCCGCAAGTGTAAAAAACCGGTTGGGAATCACATGCTGCGAAAGTGTGGACCCGAAGAGTGGCACGGAAAGTGCGAGGACTTTCGCCTGCAGCAAGGCTGGTTCGAATACCCTGTCGTCCAAGTCTCGCAAGTGCGCGGGCACGTCGATGTTCAGGTGTTTTTGCACGAGCCCGTCCGCGCCCTCGAGTGCGTCCGTGGCTGCGCGCCAGGCTGCGAACTGCCCGATGCGGACGTACATAGGCCCGGATTATCTGGTAGAAAATGGTATTTGATGGCAGATTCAAAGGGAAAACGCTATGGTTACCAGTAAATACTGATGTTTCGCCATCAAATCCGGGCCTATGTAGTTTTTTGGATTGACGTTGCGTGCAGCGGGGGAATCGGGTCCCTGCACAGCCACCAGTTCCCGGTGCAAATTGCCAACGCGTTGATAGTGCCGATCCATGCCCCAGAGGAAGACCACCCCCAGAATGAACACCATCCAGCGAATGCTCCGCGGCCGCGACAGTAGGCGGCCGCAGTACTCAAACACGTTGTGCATGTAGCGGTTGCAGGGCCGGCGGAAGCGCAGCATGCTGTGACGCGAGCGGCGAAGCATGCCGGGCGCCACTCCCGGACCGCTCGTCGGCCCCGACGGTCTCCGCGTTGAATTCGACGCCGGGAAACTACCCATGCCGCTGCCGTGATGTGAGTTCGTGTAGGGGTGCTGCTGCGACCCCGCCACATGGGACTCCAAATAACAGTGTTTTGCCTTGGAAATCCATCTTTTTATGCCCTAAACACATAGATTCCAGAGGCAAAACACTGTTAATATCTAGAGTCCCATGCACCAACTCGGGCGAGATGAGCCCCTGCAGCAACAGCCGGCTGTTGCGCTGCTTGTCCGGAGTCGCGGGCGGTCCGTACACCCTCCGCGAAACCAAGGTAAATTTCCATGGGAATCGATCGAGTCGACTTCGTGCAAATTCTACCGCTATACGTGGCACTTTTGACAATTTTGCTCCAAACGTGGAAATTCTCTTGGTTAATGACGAAAGTCCTCGCTTTCGCGGACGGTGTAGAACTTAGCCAGCGGCGCCGTGTTCGTGCCGTTGTCGTGCGCCCTTTGGCTTTGCGTGTTGGTGTTCGTCAGGTCCATCCCCTCAAGCTGCCTCGACATCCTGCGTCCGTGCTCGTCGTACAACAGACCAGGGTGGTAGTTCCCATTTTGCCCGCCGTCGCCGTTGTTCCCGCTGTTGCGGCCCGAGTCCAGCGGGAGCGATGCCGCCATGTTGGACATCAACCCCGCATGGACGACATCGGTATCGGAATGCGCGCCTACACGAGCCTCGCTGTTGGAGTGGTGAAGTATTTTTTGCAAATTCCTTAGCGTTTTTACCGTTCTCTGTGAACTTAAAGACTGTTCCATTCGTATAAGCGAAAACCATTGCCACAGCGAGGCACGTGTAGATGGGAGTGCGCGCCCGCAAAGGGCGAATCCCGCGGCGAGCCGGTGCGGCTGCCGGTGTTGGCGTGCGGCCCATGCGCATCGTGCGCGTCGGCGGCCACCGCCGAGTTGTTCGACGCATCGATTTCGTCGCTCATTTGGTGTGCATGCGCTATGGCTATTCCCTATTTTTCTCTCTATTTGTGCCTTTTCATCTTGACCCAACCTGTACAGGATCTCATAGTTCCACGTGCTGCAGGCCCAGGCGTGATTCCTTTTTCTTTGCATGCGTTTATTCGTGGGTGGATGGGGGGGGATGCGCAATCGGCAACGTCGCACGGTCCAGCACAAGAAGATGCACAGCAGAGAGAAATCAGTGAGCACGGACGATGCGTTTCACGGAAAATTGCAGAGCAGCAGGCGCGATTTGAGTGCGAAATCGGAAATCCCGAATCCGACTCCAGATGTCGAAGATCCCGCACTAAAAGGATTCCCAGTACGCTTTATCTCTCCGGATGAACACGGCTGTCACACGATCAAAACGACCTCGAAACGTGCGTCCAATCCAAATCGCTGCTGCTGCTGCAAACACGCGACGGTTTCTGCCCCCAAATCGATTCGGGTGCGGTGAATTCCGTGTACTTCCTTCCAACAAAATTTGAAATTGCGATTCCAGTCTCAGATTCCAAAACACGTCCCGGATCCGGACCCACCAAGGCAATCAAGGCACCGGCACGCCCTCCCTAACGAGGAGCTGCTCACAATACAGGCGCCAAATCTCGCTCAAGCGCACGCGCAGCCCCAGCTCGAGGCACACAGAACGCAGCATAAAGGCCGCGCGCTGCAGCATCACCAGGTCCTGGTCGATAGTCATGTCTGGATCCTGCGAGTGCAGGAAGTGCACCCACTCGTCAATGTTCATTTCGCCGCGAAGCACCTCCGGCCCGTCCTCCTCCATCCAGCCGCGGAACACGCGCGCGACATTGGCCCGGATTGCACAGCAGGCAAAGACTGCAATTTCTAACGATTTCTACCAAAACATGCTAACGTTGTGCCTTATTTTCATTTTGCCATGAAATCCGGGCCAATGGAAGATCGGCCTGCGATTGAACCGCGAGCGCAGCTGGAACTGGGAAATCAGAATGTCCAGCCAAGGGTCGTCGGAGGCTTCTGCGGCCTCTTCCGCGGCCTGCGAAGAAGCGTCGTTCGCTCTTTGATTTCGTCTTTGCGCGCGCCCAGACCTCTCCATGAGAATGATCGCTTTCGCGAGATCCACGCGTTTTTCCAGCGGCAGGCGCTTCAGCTGGCCGAAGTCTATGCAGCCCATTTGAGCGGCGCCGCCAGCATCGCTGCTCGAGTCTTCGTCGTTGTCTTTGCTGGGATTGTCGTGATTTCGGGTGGACTTTTTCCGATTTGTGCCAGAGTCGAGCACGAGATAGTTTCCTGGATGGGGGTCGGTCTGCACCAGGCCGTCGAGCATGACTTGATACAGAGGCCCGCCTACTAACGTGCGTTTGGTTTGGGGGCTGGAAGCAATGGCCGTTCACGTTTTTTCAAAGAAACGCTACAGGAAATGCAATTTGGTGAAATCAAAAATTTGATTTTTCGACCGCATAACGGACACTGCGCTGCACGTTTCGAGGCGGGCCGCTGCGGCACCAGAAGTGGAGCAGAAGCTCGATGTATCGCGCAGCATCGAACGCGAAGTCTTTTTCCCCGCGGTACAAAACGTAGTACGCGTACCCGAGCCAATATTTCAGGCGTCCGCGCCACGACAGGTCGAGGCGAAGCGAGGAGAGTGAAGACGATGCCCCCGCTTCCGCAGCGGACTTCGCATTGACGTCCCCGGCCGCACTGGCACGCATTTCCGCCTTTAGTTGCGCGCGGAGTTCTTGCCTGAAGTCGTCCAAGTCCAGTTCTGCTGGTTCTGCCGGTTCTGAAACAGCAGATGATGACCCCAGATGTCCGTCGGCATTTTGTTCAAGTTTCGGTTTGCTTTTCCTCCGCGCTGCTTCCATGCGCTCGCGTGCCAGAACGTCTAACATGCGCTCCAGGCCGCGTGTGAACGGCTGACCGTCCATGTACTCCATAGTAAGCACGTTCTGCGTGCACAGCTGCTCATAGGGTTCCGGGATTCGCACCGCGTTGGCGAAATCGAACTTTGATTTTGATTTTGAGTTTCCCGCTTTTGATTTCGCGAGTGCCAGCCCCCTCCACGCGTCGTGCACCAGGCGGATATTCTGCGCCTCGCGCACATAGTCGAACTCGCTGAGGAACTGGATTTCCATCTCGTCGAAACCGGGCACGAAGGAGGGGTATATGGGACTCTAAATAACAGTGATTTGCCTTTGAAAATTGAAATCCATGTTTTTAAGGCTAACAACCTGGATTCCAAAGGCAAAACACTGTTATTTAAAGTCCCATGTAGGCCAGCATGCAAAAAGCCTTCATGTTCAGCAGGTCGCTGCGGAACTGCGCCTCCCCGCCCGGAATTTGCACCTTGATCGCCACGCGCTGGAGCCTCGTTGGGGTTCTGTCAGTTTCTTCTGTTGGGGGTTCAGGTTCTTCTTCTTCAATTTGCTCGGGCCGTACGATAGGAACCCGGATCCACCCCTCGTAGACCACCCCAATCGCCGCGCTGCCCGCGGGTGTATCGAAGTTGATCTTCTCGAATTTCTCCAAGCCCACCTCGCGGTCAACGATCGCGCGCGCCTGCTCCGTGCTCAGCACCGTCGGCGCCATGTGTTGCAGCTTGCGGCACCAGCGCAGATATTCCGGCGGCACCATGTCGTCCCGCAGGCTGAGAAATTGCGCGTTTTTCAAGTACATGCCGCGCAGCCGCAGGCACAGGTCCTCTACGCGCGGCGAGTAGAAGTCGTGCAACGCCTTGAAGGCGGCGTCGCGGGGAGACGCCGACGGGGAACTACTGTTTGAAATCGAGTGGAGGGGTATATGGGACTCTAAATAACAGTGATTTGCCTTTGAAATCCATGTTTTTAAGGCTAAAAACCTGGATTCCAAAGGCGTGTTCGAGTTCGAGTTCGATATCAATGCTGCGGTGCCGGTGCCGTCTTCGGTGGTGCCATGAGCGCCAGGAATCTGAATGCCCTCGTTCTCGAAGCGGCGGTAGGGCCCGAGCGGGCTGTGCCGGAGGAAAGCGCGCAGGCTCTCCCGGCAGCGCCGCAGCACTGAATGGGAATTCTTAGAGGAATTTGAATTTTCGCTGCTGCTGCCTGCGCTGTTGCTTTGGTTAATAATACTTTGCGAGGGCTTAAGTGTTAAACTGGATGCGGTCGTATCCGCCAGCTGAACCTTCCGTGCGGCGGAGGCCAGCACCGCGGCGCGAGCGTCCTCGTCGTCGTACACGAATTCCGTCAGCCGGTAGTGCAGGAAGGCGGGAAAGGCGGTGGCCCAGAATACGGCGCCCCTTCTGCGCCCGTTGTCCACGGCGACATACAGAGCGATTGCGCTTAGTATACCGGCTGCGCCCTTCGCGAAGGTGTGCCACCTTTTTCTCGTTTGGTTTGCACGCGAAGTTGTGCCGGGCTCGCGTCCGTCTTCCACCACCGCGGCGTCCGCGTCCCGCACAGCGAACCGCACTGCCGCGGAGGAAAAGTGCCGGAGGGAGATGGCTTCGCCGCAGCGACCGTGGCGCGCCCAACCCGGTCCATACTGCTGTGGAGGGACGAAGAACGCCCGTCTGCCGATTTGATCTAGGCTGGGTGATGATGATGACGATGACGATGATGATGATTTGATTCGTGCTGGATAGCGCCTGAGGTGCGGAACGACTCGCATGCCCTTCTGTAGCGGATGCGACACCCGCGTCATCTTGTCATCAGCTTTGCGTTCCAATTTCAAGTCGCAGCGTCCAGTACGAATTTGGAGTCGCCGATCGTTTCATTGGTTTTCTGGATCCCAAAAGCACGGCACGCTGTTCGCGCGTGCTCACCACAAGGTGTAGTACTAGACTCTCTGGGCGGGGGCTCGTCGCAGGCTCCTCGCCCCCGCCCGGGGGCTGCACTCCCACGTGAGTTTTACCGGGTCATTCATATGCGTGTTTTTGGAAAAGTTTTTGGAAATTATTGGCCAACTTTTGGATTTCATGCAGGGTTTTTTGGAATCTATGCAGGTTTTTTGGAGCGCGTACAGGATTTTCCGGAATGGGGTTTGGAAATCCATTCTCAGGGTCGCCGCACACCGTCCATAAAACCTGCATAGACCTGCATGGAGTCCGTATCCGGTCCAAATCCCATTCCAAATATTCCGAACGCGAAACCAAAAAAAATTCAAAAACATCCGCTTGGAATCCAAAAACGTCCGCGGTCACGTTTTTGAAAAATGGTTTGAATTTTTTTTGGAATCGCCCAACCCAAAAAAAGTCCAAAAAAAAATCCGAAACATTTTTCAAAACATGGTAGGGTTGATAAAAATTTTATAATATCCGCATATACAGAGGGTTTTTGAATTTTTTACGGAAAAAAATACGGATCGCTTTTTGGACTTTTTTTGGAATTATTTGGAAATTTTATGGAATTTCCGATTCCTAATCTGACCCTGTAAAATTCTTCAGAAGTTGAATGCTGAATCCACTCCGTAAAGGGTCCTAAAAAGGACGCTGAGCGGTAGTAGGACTATTGATAATACGGGGGAAGAAGAAGCGGGGACACACGTTCTGGGCCGCTGAATCAAAAAAAGCCGTGTCTGCTCGTTTACGAACACCCGAAACATCAACGCTGATACGCCTCCGACTTCCGGATGCCAATTTGATGCTTTCCGTTTTTCAAAATTGCATTGTGCGCCAAAAAAACACGCTGCTTCCCGCCCACTGCAGTTCGTGCAGAAAGCCAGTTCGCTTTCAAAATCATACGCTGTCCTACGTTTCGGGGCCGTCACGTCCCCGTTTTCAGACTTTCAAACTTGTATTGTGTGCCAAACACGTCCGGACGCTGGCACACGCCGACTGCAATTCGTGCAGAAGACCAGTTCGCTTTCAAAATTCATACACTTTCCTACGTTTGCGTTTCCAAGCCTTCACCTCCTCGATTCCAAGCCTTCACCTCCGTTTTTCTTTTCGAACTCTTGTCAACAGTTCCTGTCGGTGGTTCCTGTCCCGGTTGTTTACCCACATCTCGCCGCTCCGGAGCGAAGAATGCAAGCGCAAACACGGACGCGAGTGCCCCGTGATGTTTCCTATTTTGCTGGCTGTCACGGGTAAGAACTGAGATCCCTGTCTTTCCAAAGCGGAAAAGCAGCTGCACGTCTGCACCACCCTGCATGCGGCTGTCGAGCTGGAAACAAAGTGAAAAGTATCCGTCTCGTCCTTCGGGCCACCTCTGCGCAAGTCGCAGTGCAGTGACCGCCTCAAGTAAATCACTGCTTTTCGTTTTGCGTTTCACCTTTTGTCACGATACAATATTCAAAATTTAACCTGTCAAAACTCAATCAAAATTTAACTCTGAAGCTCGGCAAGCAAATCAGGCCCTCAGGGGCAGCACTCGCGAAGCCCCCTGGAAAGGCGGAACGATCTGGTCCAAAAACAGTTTGGACATTCTCCACCAGTCTTGTATCGCTGCTTTGTCAAAAGTGTCGGCCCGGCCTGGTCAGCTCAAACCAACCCAACAACCAAATCTGGGCTCACAACAGCCACTGCTTCCCAAGTTCTCTTGGCTGCATGTCACCAAGTATCAAATTTGTTTGCGACCGGACGGTTTCCAACCGGCTCACGGAGTCGACTCCTTGCTGCAGAATGAGCGCAACATCAGCGGCGTGATCGTCCATTTTAATTTAGTATCGTAATGCGGGCTCGCGACGCACTGCCCTTTTCTTTTCGTTTGTGCATCCTCTTCTTTGGCAACCCATTCATTCTCGTTGCTATCGCAGCTGATACGTGTAGTTCCAGCTGTAGGCATTAGCGAGGCGATCCACAGGCTTTGGAATCACGTAGAACAGCTTTTCGAGATCGCTTCTACTCCCGTCCAAAACACCAAGCTCAGCCAGAGTCTGAGCCAAAGACGCGGATTTCATTTCGAGTTCGACCTTCCTGCCAGTGAAGAATTTTTTGAGGTCGTCTCCACCTTCGTTGCCTCCCGTTGATCGCGACGGCGTGATGTCCAAACTTGTCCCGTCGGTAAAATCGCGACACGCGCGTCCTGTGCTGAGCGTATGTACCAAGTCGTGGTAGATCTTGTTTCGAGTCCCGCGAATCCATTTCATATTATGATTGATGCACTCGTGCCTTTCGAACATGCTTTGCTGTGATCCATAGTGTGCTGCGTGCTGCGTCCAGAAACCGGCGCCGAAATGCTCGGTCCCGGCGACCAGTTCCTGAAACACATTCAACTGCGAGAAGACAAAGTGGTTGTAGAAGTACCAAAACTGCAGCTTGCGTTTCAGTTCTTCGAGGGCTCGCAGGGCTCGCACTTGCAGCTTGGACCTTACAACCTCCGCGACCCCGTGTTGCACAGTATCGCGAACGAATCGTGATGCCACGTCGGCCGGACCGCTTTCCACGGCCGCGCTAACACCTGCCATTTTCTGCACTACCTGTGCTGGCCGCTCTCCATCCTCTCGTGTCTCGGCGTTAACCGCGACAAGTGTTGCTGCGGAGATAGCGGGCGCAAAAACGGACCGCGGGCGAGACCCCCCCTCCGATTTCCTCGAGGACGCATTCCCGTTCGTAGATGCCTGATCTGCAACGGCTATCAAGCGACGCTCCAAATGCTGCAACGTAGCGCCGAGTACTTGCAGGGAGTCCGCTGCTCTCGCTGTGACCTTGGAAATGTCGTTGAAAACTTCCATCAGCGCTTTGTCTATCGCTTTCCTGCTCTTGGATTTTTCCGGATTGAAGAATCGATTATACGTGACATCCGACCGGCTATCAATTTTTAGCGCCTCGGCTTTCTTGCGTTTGAACCGCGAGAGGGACGCACGCAACGACCGTGGCACGAACGGCGTTGCCTCCTTCTCCGGATCAAAGTAGTTGCCAGAGAACAACCTTTTCGCGAGAGATGTCGAGCGAAAGTCCGTGTCCTCCACCTTCCGGTCTTCCGGAAGAGGCGCGTCTGCAAACAGCAGGCCGTGAAAAAAACGTGCTGGATCCGACACGCACAGCGGCGCGATCTCCGTCTGCAAGGCGATGAAAGGATTTCCACTTCCCGAGTCGCTTGCGTTCGCCGGAGAGTCTACGAAGCTTTGCTTGGGCGCCGTGGCAAGATACTGCGAGAAATGCTGCCACAGCCCCGGAGAAAGTATGGTGCCGTATTTGAGCGCGGCGTGTCCCAGCAGACGCGACGACTGCGGACGCGCTCCGCGCAGCACTGTTGCGTGCTGAGCCTGCAACTTCTTTTCCACCTCAATCTGTGCTGCAACCCAATTGGGCAAGTCGACAGCAGCACCGGAACCCCAGATGTCTTGTTGGACCGCGTTTTCGAAAGCGCGATGCTCTGCTTCCGTCGCCTTGGAGAGGCCTTTGCTGAAAAAGGCGCGATCGGTCACGAACTCCATGAGTTTGCGGTGTGCTTTCGTGCGCTTGCCAAGCGAGGCAGCGTTGTCTTCGTCTTGCGCAGAGGCTTGCTGAGGGAACTGGAGCGATTCCTCCACCTCGACCAACCAGCGCACGTCTTCCGCTGCAGGGGATCCCGATTCGGTTTCCTGTTGCGGCGTTAACATGCTCCCGATGTGCTGAAGCAGCGGATCGGGCAGCATGTTCATCCTCGCCTCCACAGCGACAGTATTCGCGTTGTCCGGATTGCTGATGGCGAGAGCCAGCGCCGCCGTGCATCCAAGTTTCGTCCGATTTACCATTCCTGACCGAATTTGTTGCTGCGTTTGTTGTTTTGTTCTTTGACGATTTTGCCGATCTCGCGCGCTTTTAGCGTTGTTTATTTATCTGTTGTTGTCAGTTTCGCAGAGCGCTGCTTTCGTTGCTCAGTGCTGTTTTCCTCAAGATCCGGAAATCTACAGAGACACCACCCGGGTTTTCGCGTTGGATTTTTCAAGGGGTAACGGTTTCGGATGCAAAGGTTTCGGATGGAACCTGGATTGCAGACGTCGATTTCGACACCCACCGGAAGATGGAGTTTTTTGGAGTTTTACGGGACGCCGGAACGCAGAGAAGTTGGCATGGCCGGAGATGATGATGTTGTGCGGATGATGATGGTTTTGACAGCACTGGTGCAAGACGGTGTTTCGAGAGACGGAGACCAGCGAGCCACAGGCTTGCAACGAATTGGACAATTCCACAATCGCCACCACAGACCGAACAGAACTTGCTTCTGCGTTTTGGACTGGGCACAAAGCGCACCTCACCTGTGTGCGCCAGGCAGGCTGGGATCACCGGCGGGGCTAGGCTGGGAGCAAATGATGCGAAAACGACGTGAGCGTGGCGCAAAACAGGCGCGGCCCACACGACATATAGATAGATGGTACAGCAAGTGCAAGCTGCCAGAAGAAACAGCGAGCGCATTTTGTTTTCCTTGTGAGCCTTGTAAGCCTTGTTTCGGCGTTAACGCGGGGACGGCGACCGTGAGCTGTAGTCGCCGTCCGGCGAAGGCTCCGTGAAGCGCCGGTCGCGCTGCGGATTGTTATAATGCCTGGGCGGGATAGGGACAATTCTGAGATTTTGAGTTTGATTTCGCGTTGTTTTGGGTTCGCTCTGTTGCACCCTGTGTCTCTCGTTTGTTGCGTCACGCCTCCGGCTCCGACTCCGGCTTCGGCTCCGGCTCCGGTCATAGCGGTCGCGTTTTTTCTTCGCGTCACCACTGTGGTTTTCGTTTTCGGAACTCTTCCTTCGACTTGCCTCGCGGGACTCCGCCGACTGCGATGAGGAAGATGAGCCGGTGGAGTGCGAGCGCGATGAACGGGAACGCGAGTCGTCGCGTGCACGATTTGGCCTTTTTTCGGAACGCCTTTTGTCTCCGTGCGAGCGCCCGTTGCGTCTTGTTTCCGCTGCTAGTTTCCCATGGTTTTTGTCTGGTTCGCCCTGGTCGGCCTGTTGCCCACCTTTCCGGCGTCTGTCCCTGCTTCTGCTGCGGCTTCTGCTGCGGCTGTCCTCGCGATTACCGTCACGACGCCGATCTCGTTTTTTCTCCTTGTGACGAGAGTCCCGTTGGCGGCGGTCCTTCTGGGATTGCTTCTTTGCGCGCTTTTTCTCGCGCTTGGCTTCTTTTTTCGCCGCCTTTTTCGCCTTTTTGTCGGCCTTGTCTGCTTTTTTCTCGCGATCACGATTCTTCTTCCCATCCCGACTCGGTGAACGCGATCTCGATCGCTCTCTGCCGTTTTTTCCGGATACGCTGTCCTTGCTGGTTTTAATACCGTTTTTATCATTCTTACCGTCCACCTCCGCCATCCCCAGCTCTCTGCGCGCCCGGCGATCCACCGCACGCTCGAAGTCCAAAGCCTGTCGCTTGCTTTCAACCCGGCGCAGAATGTCGGCTTCCTCCCGCAGCATGCGCACCCACACCCCCAGCTCGCGCGCCACAGCGTCCGCCAGCCGCACCGCCTCCACATGCATATCCATTTGCAGGTGTTTTTTCTTAGTCAGCGATGATTTCCCCTTTAAATCTATCGCTGACCAAGGAAAAACACCGTTAAATGGATGTGCATGCAACCCGCCCGACAGCACCTTGGCCAGCGAGCGAAGCCGCTTCATGGCGGCCTCGCCCAGAGCCATCAGATTTTCTGACTTTTGATTTTGATTTTCACGGTCGGTGTTTTTATCTCGGCCGTCTGCAGCAGTTTTCAACTCCTCCTTGACGATTTCGCGCGCGAACTCGTCCACGAACTCGTATTTGTGCATGTTTTCGAAGAAAAGGCCCACGCGTTTCCACGGTACTGCGTCAAACAGCACGCTCTTGTCCCGCGCCAGCGCGCGGTCCACCAGGTTTTGGTTTGGGTGTTGGTGTTCGTTTTCGTGAAAGTCTTCTTCCTCCTCTCCCTGGTTATCCTTTTCTGCGCCCGTTCCCGCGCCAACGCCCGCCACTTCCCGCAGCTTGTCGCGCACCTGCTCCGCGACGGCTCGCACCACGTCTTTCTCGCGGAAACGGGACTTTGATTTGGACTTGGATTTTTTGAAGCTCCTGGAACCGCCACCCTCGTTGGAATCGGCGCCGTCAAAGTACATTCGCAGCTGCGCCTGGAAGCCCACATTGGGAAAAGCTGCCTTGCGTCGTTTCTCGACGAACGCAAACGCGTCCGCGAATGTCATTGCTTTTTCCGCTGAATTTCGATTTTCGGAACCAGAGCCCAATCCATAGCGCATCAAATACGCAATTACCACCGAGCTGCTGCGCGAAATGCCCTTTTGACAGTGGACCAAAACTGGGCGGCGCTGGTGGTAGCATTCCCGCACGAATTCCACGGCAGAAAGGAGCGAGGCGCTACTATTAACGTTCGTATTCTGCGCAGCGTCTCCCCCCTGGTGCGAGCCCGAGCCCGAGCCCGAGGCCGACGACGACGAGGCCGCGGCTGCGTCGTGCCCCTGTGTGAGGTCAAAGAGCGGGATGTCTAGGGCCGCGAAACGGTGGTAGCGGATGTCCAGGTCATTCGCACTCGATCCCACAGCACTTGCGCTCGAACTTGCACTCGAATCGCCCGCGGACGCTGACACCGCCGACCCCGACGACGCAAACCGCATTTCCAGTTTGGGGTGGCAGACCACGATGGCGCCGTACGGCGCGATGCCCGCTTCGCGCAAACCGGCCAAATCCCGCGAGGCGGTGGCGTCGCCGAGCCACAGGGACCATTCTGGCGCTTCCGGAGCCGGAAACGGAACGGA
>JACLAC010002288.1_pt1 | contig 21998 bp, 16 predicted proteins | sample 8027881 | NCBI WGS metagenome assembly JACLAC01 (sample SAMN15725517, study PRJNA655200) | protist metagenome | isolation source: fluorescence activated cell sorting (FACS) single amplified genomes of... | place: Spain: Blaines Bay Microbial Observatory, Mediterranean Sea | collected 2016-01-19 | reverse complement strand
AGTGGCGTCGCTTCCGTCGCGGCTCGCGGTCGGTTTGCCGGTGCGTTTTTGAACCGTTTTGCATCTTGGACGTCGGCTCCTTTCTTCTTTTCTAGAGTGGCATCCGCGACCACGCGACGTAGCAACTCGTCATAGACCAAGGCCCTCAGGCCCCCCCTCTCCAAACTCAAACGTAATGCCGCCGCGCACGCGGCGGCACCGTCGGCCATACACCAGGGACAGACAGGGCGGCATGGTGCCGACGCGACTGGTCCTGCGAAAGGTGTTGGAGATCCAGCATGCCGCCACGTTCTTGAGTTATGCTCGAAGGCGTGATGAAATCTTCGCTAAGTTGCGGACGCAATCGGAGAAACTGGCGAGCGGCTCGGCTGGGGCGGCAGCTAGCACGGCGGGGTTACCGGCCTTCATCCGGTTCGACAACCCGCAGGAGAAACGGGCAGTGCGAACGCTCGGGGGCAGTATCGGGGCTGGGGCTGATGCTGATACCGCGGCTACGGGCACGGGCACGGGCACCCGCATGGTCACGACTGACACGCAAGCCGAGGTTGTTGGTCTAAGCGAGAGCATGACCATCGGGGGTGGGTCGGGCGTGACCGGTCGGAGTCACAATCGGAAGACCAGAAAGCACGATTTCCGACATCGCATCACGCCGAGTCTGAACGAGTTCTATCTCTTCCACGGGACCAAGCCCGAGGCTGCGCAAGCCATATGCAACAGCGATTTCCGCATAGACCTCGCTGGCACCCACCGAGGCACGCTCTACGGCAACGGCGTCTACCTCGCCGAGAGCTGCCTGAAAAGTGACGAGTACACGCAGGCGAGCAGCTGGGACTATCGCGATGAACAGACGCGTTTCTTCAAGGGCAAAATTGAGCCTGGCTGGCGGCCGCTGCTCCTGTGCCGCGCGACGCTCGGGCGCGTTCGGTACACGGACAAACGGTCCTTTGCCGGCAAAGAGCTGCGCGAGTTGGTAGCGAGTTGCGTGGACGTTAACTTGATACGAATACCTGGGCAAGCTGGCGGTGGTGATGATGGTGGTTTCGAGTTCAGAGATTCGCAGTATCACAGCGTGCTGGGCGACCGCGAGAAAACGGTGGGAACGTATCGGGAGTTTATTGTTTATGACAACGACCAGGTTTTGCCGGAGTACGTGTTGTGGTACACGCGTGAGTCCTGAACGCTAAAGCGGGGAATCTGAAATCAGAAATCTGGAATCTGACGCGGGGAACTGAAGAAAATCACGGACTTTTGTGTTGCGGTTTGCGTTTGTGCAGTCTCTAGTCTCTGCTCTCGCCAGAGACTGTCAAACTCCTCCTGGAACCATCTTGGCTCAAGTGAAAGTTGTCGGTGTTCGTTACACTATGGGAAGCAGTTGTTTGGGAAGAAGTATACGTGCGCAACTGCACAGCAACAGACACAACAACTGACAACATGATGCCACACTACGCGCCCTATTCCTGCAGCCTGATCATCTTCTAGGACTTCCACATATACCCTCGGTTCGACGTACCATCATGCGTTGCCGGTCGCGGGACTGTCGTCACGGTTGGGCTTCCAAGTCGGACACCATCCCAAACAACCGTTGTGAGCATGGCTGCCAGCACGACAGTTCCCGTTAGAGATGAGACCACCTAGTTCCCCCGGCATAACTCATGTGCTCCCCGACCGATCCCTCTGGCTTCGTTTTTTCGCTGTCAGACGCATCGGCATACCGTGGGAGTCGAGTATAGTCGTTTATGAACTGGAAGCTGTGATGGGTTCTGCGTGCACCTGGGAGAGTTTTAGTTGCTGCGGTCGATGCCTTGAGCGGATCGTAGGTAGCTGGACATCGTAGAGTACCGGGAGTAATCTGCGTTTTGCCGGCTTCGTCTTCGGACAGTGAGTTGAAGTTTCTCCCGGTCATCATCGATCGATTTTGCAAGCGCCGAATCTCCACCAGCGTTGGCATTGAACAAAACCGCGTAGAAGTTTTAGCGAAGAACGCATACGGTCTCGACAATTTCTACCGTCACCATGACGTCTGCGACTTCCGGCGCGGACGACGACGATCGCCACCTGCGAATCTGCTCGGTATCCGATCTCTCTGCAGATCCCATTCAGGTGTCAGCGGAAGGCCGAGCCTTTGATGACACGGACGGGCTGGTTGTGGGCGGCTCCTTCGCGGCGCATTCTGGTTTTCCTGGATCAAAATTTGCGCACTTGGAAACCGCAATCGGAAATGAACAGTTTTCACCGCTCGACACGTCGGATGCGGAAGAAAACGCATCTGCGAGTGCGAAAGCTGACGAAAACCAAAACGTATCTGGAACGGAGTCCGCCGTTCCAATTCCCTTGCGGCTTTCCGCTGCAGATTTCCTCGGCGTTGCGGAAAATGAAAATCCAGATGCGTCGACTGCGAAAACAGAGCCCGCTGTGGAGGAGAAATCAACCACAAAAAACACGGCAGCAGCGAAACGGCAAAACAGACGACGGGCGATGATGCAGCAGCGGGGAGGACAGGCCGGCCAGCTGCGCGATCACATTTTTGGCGCGGCTCACGCACATGCGAAGATCTCGCGGACAGGGACACGTGAGACGGCAGGAGAAGATGCAGATGAAAAAGCAAGCCCAACTTCAGAAAGCGTCGTGAAACCAGCTCAGCCCCCACTCGAGGGCTGGATGCGAGTCGTCCACACGGGCGTGCCGCCGAACTGGTGGGAAAGCGTGAAGCAGTTTGCCAAAAAGGAACTCGGCTTGGACCTGAATTCTGCGCTGGATTTCGATAAATTCAGCAAAGCTCGAGGCGATTTCGAAAAGGATTGGGGTGTGGACGCGTTCCTGGGGCTTGCGGAGCTGTCGCTGCTAGTTGAAGGCCAGGGAGGCGAAACGTACGACGGGCGGGCGGCGGCAAATGCAAACGCGGGGGAGAGCGTGGTTGCTTCGGCAGATGCAGCGGCACCAGTGAGTGACGAGGAGAATGAATCAGAGATTCCGCCGGAGGAGACCCAGCAGCACGACGATGTCGGCGTCGGGGGGGCACTGCGCGCCAGAATGTGAATTCGAAGAGTCACACGTCAAAGAGGAACGCAAAGCGGTGCAGAGCGCGGCTCTGGAGCGGGAAACGGGCAATTACTTCCATGGAGTGCTGGACGACTTGATAACTGATGGGCAGACAGGAACTGCGACGGAGGAAACGACGGACCAAGGCGGTGATCACACGGGCGACGACGCGACCGAGGGCACTGAAACTGATCAGGATCCGTTCGACGAAGGACCGTTGTTCACGGGCGCACGCGCCGCAAGTTCAATAAGCAGCCCGTATTCGGACGACGCCAAGGCCAAGGGCAGCAAACCGAAAGCCAAAGCAGGACGCAACTCAAAATCCAAATCGAAAGCCAAAGAATGGAAGTCAAAAACCCAAGAAGATCGCGACTGGGTCCTGGGGCGCCGTGCCGACATGTTTTACTTCATTCTCAACCGCGACGTGAACACGCTCTCGTGGTACAAGCACAACCCCCACTTGTCGCTCCAGCACGCACTCGCGGACGCGCCAGGTGCGCACCTTGGGCGTATCCGCGCAGCCGGACACGTCAACTTCAACTTGGCCCATGGGGCGCGGCACCATAGCAGAAGTCAAAATCAGCAGATTCTCCGCGTGCGCAGTTTGCGGGCGAATGCTGACGGGCTCCACATAGGCCCGGATTTGATGATGAAACATCAGTATTTGATGGTAACCATAGCGATTTCCCTTTGAATCCACCATCAAATACCATTTTGGATCAGATAATCCGGGCCCATGCAAGTGAGCACCTCCAAATGCTGGCGGTCCTACGAAGAGGGCGCAGGCAGCAAAGAAGAAGGCGAGGACGCAGGGGAGTCGCAGCAACCCAGGGAAGCCGCGAACCTGCATGGGTACGTGCATGGCAAAGCACCGGTAACGTCGGCGTTGGCGCAGCCTATCGTGAATCTGGCGCTCATGTGCGCGGGTGAGCGGCCGGAGACGCTGCTAAGTGACTCGGAGGTGCTGAGTACGCGTGTTCGCCTGGAGTTCGGTGCAGATATCGCTGGATCTGTTGAATCCAAGAACGAAAATCCACAGGACAAAATCGAACGGTTGCGCAAGACAACGCGAGAACGTCCCGAATATTTCGAATTCGAAATCGACACCAAAAACTACTCGGAAGAGGACGCTGTGCGTGGAAAGACTTCTGGAAACGACGGCAGCTCAAGCCTGTCCGCGCTGCCGACTTGGATCGACGCGCTAACAAAGGCGTGCGAGGCCGGCTGTGGTCGCGGTGGTGACGCGAACCCAGAAGAAGGCGGCGACGACACCCTCGAGTTGCGGAATCCACATCGGAATCTGGACAACCCCGCATCACAAGCTTCGGGTACATTCCGGCTGAAACCACATCACTTCGCGCTCCCCGCGAATTTCTGGCGCTTCAACTGCAGCCTGTCGGCGATCCAGTACGAGAGTCTGGACATTGCCAGAACAGGCGACATTTTGCTTTTCCGAACCCGCATGAAGCGCGCCGCTGCACAGCGGTTCTTCACCGGTTTGGCGGAGCACACGCACACGGCGGGATCGATTTCGTCGGCCTACGATCATGTGGCCATGGCTTTGCGGCTAAAGTCAGGGCGCGTCGGCATTTTGGAGGCGAAACAGCCGCACGGTGTGACGATTTTGTACTGGGAAGACTTTCTCGCGCGCACACCTCCAAACATGTATCACCGGGTGGCTGTGCGCCAAATCAAGCGGCTGCGGGCGGCGGGACCGAGGGAGCAAAACGAAAACCCTAGTGCGTTGGACGTGCTTCAGAAGGCGGCGACAGCGGAGGCGGCCACTGCATAGGGTACAAAATAACAATGATTTGCCCTTGGAAACAATGTTTTTTGGGCCGAAAATCATTGTTTTCAAGTGCAAATCATTGTTATTTTGTACCCTATGTGGAGGAGACCACGATTTCGAGGATCCCACCTTCACCCAACCGCAAGAAGACGCGTTTTACGAGTGGGTAGAAACGGTTCTGGGAAAGCCTTACAATCTGTCATTCACCAAGCTGTGTCGGCGGCACTCTCAGGTGCGGGAAATCGCCGACGATGCTGAGAAAAGCGCTTCTCCGCCCGTTTCCGAGGCAGACTTCTTCTGTTCGCAGCTAGCGCTGTGCGCCTTGAAGCATCTGGGAGTTGTAAAAGCAGAACTTGTGGGCGGCAAAAACAGCATCGCCTCAACTTCCTTTTGGCCCTCTACGTTCGCAGAAGGCTCGAAAAAACTGCCGAAGGTTTTGGCGCCAGGGTACTATTTCACACCAGAATGCCTGCTGCTGTTGCCGTGCTTCTCCGGCACTGGAGACGAAAAAGTACGCGGTGTGGAGGCACTGAATGAGGAATTTCAGCAGGGAGTTTGATTCTGACGATGTCACCAGCGAAAGCTGCAAAGAGCAATCTTCTGCCTGTTTTGGTGTGGGAAGTGTTTCGTGTCCGTCGTTCTGATTCAGCCTCGATTTTTTGCGACAATTTTTTTTTTATCTTGCACCTCCAGTATTCGCTATCCTATCCTCCCTATTTGCGCCAGTTTCCGCTGCGATATCTCACTGACAATCCAAACACTTGCCAGACACCTTGCATTCACCAACTTGCAACCACGACACCTGATCCCGGCCTCCAGTTGTCCGACGATTGTGGAAGTTTCGTATCCCCCCCACAGGGCCGTCCGGTGCTTGCGAATTCTAATTCAGAAGTTCCTATTTTAGTTAAAAAAGTCGAAGTTCTATCGGCAGCATGATGGTGTTTTCAACCCGCAGGACTCGCGCGTGCGTCTTTCTCTCTGCAGTAGCATCCGCGACACTCCTGCCTCTTTCCACCGACGCTCTGCGCGTCGCAGGCGGCTTTCCAACGCAAGAGCAGCAAGGGCAGCGGCAGCAACCCACGTCGCTCTTTCGAGTGGTGAATTCAGCAACATCAGGAATTCACCAACATCAGCACACGCCGGCTTCGGAGCCTGCATCCCTCGTGCAATCGGCTGCCATTCGAGCACTTTCTCCGTCCGAACAGGCTCCGGACGCAAACGGCATTGTGGTCGGCAAACCAATTCAGAGAAATTCGAAAACCACTACACCTGCCCAAAACGCCCAGAACGCACTCAGCAGCCCGCGGCTACTCAGGATTCAGAAGAAATGGCAAACCAAAACAGCCCTGAAAAACGACCGCGCGGTACGCCTCACGCGAAAAATCGTGCTGAGCCTCCTGCTGTTCTTCATGAGACTCAAAATAACAGTGTTTTGACTTTGGAATCCATGTTTTTAGGGCATAAAACATGGTTTCCAAAGGCAAAATATTGTTATTTTGAGTCCCATGTTCTCGGTGTTGAGCACCTTTTTCGTCGGATGGGAGCCGCTCATGGTGGATACGGCCAGGAACGGCTGGACGCACAATCAGGTGCAGTGCCACAAGCTCGTGGGCGCGCGCATCGCCAAGCTGACGGAGGCCCTGCAGGAGCTGCGGTGGGCGCAAGACCGCGGTCTCGACGGGCACGAGTACTGGACTCCCGATGCCAACGCCGAGTTCAGGGAGGCAGCAGCAGATATGGAAAACGTCCGTTCGGGTTTTCGATGGGCGATGTCGAAACCGCAAATCACAGACAGCGTCATAAGAATCCTCGCAAGGGGCCGGCCCGCGACTTGGCAGACGCGCGCGGTGTACTCGAATGTGTTCTCGAAGCAGAAGCACCTGCACGACGTCACCGACACGGAAGCGGAAGTCAACATGGGTGCGGACGCGCGTCTCGAGAACTCTCCGTCGGCGCCTTCCGATTCGGTCTGGAGCTGCATGCACATCCATTTAGCAGTGTTTTCGCTTAGTCAGCAAGGATTTTGCCTTTAAAATCCTCGCTGACTAAGAAAAACACTGCTAAATGGATGTGCATGTGGACGGGAAACGACTTCGCGTTCGACAAAGAGCAGGAGCAGACGCTGCAGCTGACATCCATGGTGGACGCTGCTATGCAACAAGCGGTGTGGCTGGCGACGGGTCTGCAGCATCCGCACCGCAAATCAATCGCGGACGGCGATTCCGGGTGGGAACTCCAGCGGAGAAGGCAAGTCGGCCATTTGCGCCGCGCACTGCAGACAGTGGATGTGGATGTGGATATCGACGATGATGATGAAAAACGGGACGAGAGCACGCTTCAGGACGGGGCAAAACAACAAAAATACCAATACAACAATGGCACTCCCAAACAAGCAAAATACCAGTCCCAACCTCGAGATCTAGTTCTCCAACAGGAACGGGATCGGGACGCTTCCCTGAGAGTGCGTGACTTGAGACAACAGCGGCTGTTCGACATCTCGCCGGCGCCGAAGCAGCGCTTTGTCGTCGGCGTGAGCTACCGCGACCCCGTTTCCAAGGAGCTCGTGGACATGAACATCGACGCCACCGATGCCAAGAACGCGGCTTGGTCCGAGTGCCAGTACCGCAATGTGGTAGCACAAATAAAGCGCATGGTGTTCGTCGCCCTGGACGTGCTCTGCGGTTTGCTGCTCCTGCTGCAGTTCGCGCCGGAACAGCAGCGTGCTACGGATTTGCAGAGAAAATACGGTGGAGCGTTCGACTTGGAGGGGGACGCTTGGAAAGCATCTGGGGCGTCTGGAGGCACTGGGAAGCAGGTGGAAATGCTGCTGTTGAAGAAGAAGCCTCAACAACTGAACGGCGCGAACCCGACGACCAGCGTGAAGGAGAGCGGTGCTGGGGCTCCTGCACGATCTTCGTCTTCCTTCTTGGAGAGGGGGCGGCGTGTTTTTTCCAAGGCTGAATTCGGCAACGAGTTGCAGCCCCGCCCGCACGAAGACGGAGGGCACTTTGGCACTGCGACTGTGTGATGTGAGATGGGCGCTGAAGTAGCGCAGACTCCGACTATAGTGAAATGCAAGATGTGCGGATTAATGATGCGCCCTCTGGACAGGGCGGCTTTGCTGCTGTGCACGCAGATCCGATTTTAAAGATGACGCAATGTGTCTCGCCGATGAGCAGGCGGAATGTTCGTTCTGCCCCGAGCAAAATTTGATTTATGGAAATGTTTCCCTCCTGATGACCAACGGTTTTGACCAAACGGGTCAACCGTCGGTTTTCAGCAGGTGCAGCCTTCTGGATGTGCTTTTCCCTTTCGAAGTGTTTTAAAGAAAGAGCATTCTGGCCGGCTGATCGTTGTTTTGGTTTGAACACTCACGGCGTTTCCCAATAGTACCTAACCGTCACTCCCTTTAGCAGTTGCAATCGCGTCTCCCGTCTTCAGTGAGTTGTGCATAAAAACTGCAAAACATCCACGAAGCGAAACCCCAAAAAGTGCCCATGCAAAAAAGTGCCCATCCACACTCAGCCCGTCCTCCCATCGTGCTGCACATGACCTGCCCGACGACCTCCACTCCACTATTTGCAAACTGCAACTTGGACAATCAACGCTTCTTCGTGTATGTATCCTCGCAAAAACGCGTACCTTCAGGCACTGCCTGTTGGTTAAGTAAGACGACAGAATTGTGCACAGTCAGAGTAGAGCATCTTCCATCATGCCGGGTATTCCGTGCGTGGACGAGATCTGGGGCAACTACGAGCAGCTCCGCATGATGCTGCCCCAATCGTCCACGCTTCTGCGGGCAAAGGAGTTCGAGGAGACATTTGGCTTCGCGCACTTGACCAAGTACCGGTTCCGAGTGCAAAATATGGGCGCGGAGTCATTCGACGTTACGATCGACGAGAAGGACATCCTGGTTTCGGCGATTCTGCGAAAGCTCCGGCGGCGGCGCGAGCGGTACGATCGGCGGAACCCTCGACGGCCGCCAGGAGTGGGAGGGGAAGCACCAGTCGTCGAAGACGACTCGGATGACGAAACGGGCATAGACGCGCGTCTGTTCCGCTACCACGCGAGTCCTGACGCAGAGGCGCTGTGTCGCCGTTCCAATGCAAATCCGCAACAGGCGGTTTTGCGGAAGCACGTTTTCAAGAAGAAGGGTGTCAATTGGACTTGGTTTCGCAAGTTCAAGACCTCCAGAGCAAAACCTGATGCGAACTGCAGGCTTCCAAAGTGCGGTGAAGACGATGCGGTATCGAAGAAGGATCAAGACGCGCTCGACGAGACGATCCTGGACGACTGTCACGCCGTGCCAGAAATTCCGGCGTACTTGGCGAAACGCGCATTGGCAATCGTGCTGAACGCGCAAATAAAGGCCGAGTACTTACAAGCACGGGGCCTCAAGTCCATCCCGAGCTGGGAGCAAGCTGAAGTAACCTTCGACGGACCGCAGTATGTCGCCGCTCCCTTCACACGCCGCCGGAAGTGCACAAATTGTCACAATTCAAGCAAACTTCAGGTTTTTCGGGAAAAATCTCAAATTGGTCATGTATAGCGATAGAATTTGCACGGTTCGCGTCTTTGCGATTTCTATTGAAATTTGTACGTCTCCGGCGGCGAGTGTTGCTGCAGTTGATTCCTGGGCCAAGCATTCAGTGCCCAAGCATGGCTGCATCGCCAGACACGGCGGAACCTGAAAGTGGAGCAACCGGCAGTCTTTACACTGAAGTGCACGCCGACTCGTCGGACGAGCTCGCTGCCTATCTGTCAGACACCGTTGAGTGTGACAGCTGTATTGATGCGAGCGAGTTGGATCCAGTGACGATGTTGCCACGCGGTCACTTGCTATCGTCTCCGGAGGACGAGGCTGAGGTCGAAACCGGTGGAGAAAGCGCGGAAACTGAAATGCAACTCGCACCCCTTGATTCGCTTCGCGACATCGGTGAAGTTGTGCAGCTCACGAAGATTTACCCGGAGTGGGGAGTTGAGCAGGGCACAAGCGAATGCGATACCAAATTCACATGCACGTGGAAAGAGGTCGTGTTGGGAAGCCGGGTGGACCCTGAAGCTGAGATCGACAGAGCCCGGGCTCAAACGGTCGAAAAGGAGGAGCCCAATAGCGATTCGCCGGATTCCGCTCGCACACTCGCCACGGCAGCGGACCGTGAGGCCGCGGCACCGGCAAAGACCGGTATTAAAGATGCGCAAGGCGAAGCTCAAGATGCGCAGCTTCTGTTGGCGGAAAACATGACAGTTGTCGTGACTAACGGTCTGAGCGACGAATCGTGCTTCTCTTGCACGTTCGAAGTGCCGATTGTGTCGGGGGTCGAGCGCGAGTGCGAGGAGACGGGAATTGTGTCCTGTTCTACATCGGACTCGGAGTTCGAGTTTTCGCTGACGTCGATGCCCGAAGACCTTGTTGATGCACTTTCGGCAGTGGGCGAGTTGCACTGCGCGTCGCGTGCAAAAGCGGGACCCAGTGCCCTTTTCGAGGTCGGTGAAATCGTCCGTGCGGCGCGCTGCCGTGGCTTGACTTTGCGAGAGTGCAAGCGTGCCAAACACGACGGGCGCATTACGCAAATCACAGGCGAAACTGTGTGGGTTGAATCTCCAACACCAGTCGCTGATTTAGGCCTCAACCAGCTGCAGGCTCCTCGCGGCAATATCGTTTTTGGCGAAGAGCAGCTGATTGTGTGGGCGTCAGCGGTCGAAAGAGATTCTGCAGATGTAGTCCTGGAAACTTGTGCGATCGTCACGCAAATCCAGTACAGGAACGCGGCTGCATCCAGCGGAATACTTGCAAACAAGCAGCGCATCCGCTGCGATTCACTGCGTAACAAACCGCAAGATGACAGCAAGGCACGGGGGTTCATGACGGTGCACTGCAAGCGCCCCGCAAACGGCACTGGCTGCTGGGTGCTGAGTGAGCGTGGGGAGTTCCTGAAAGGTACGTGGAACAATGGATATTTCAACGACGGTCGCGTGTTCTGCGCCGACATGTGGAACTTGGTAGCGGGCAGAGGTTTGCTGAAGCCGACCCATGAGCCGGGTTGGGCTGCCGGTTCATATCTGGACGGGTTCAAAACAAAGCCGGGTTTTGGCGGGTTTGCCGGACTGGGGAAGAAAGTTTGGAGCGAGGCCAGCCGCTGGTTCGACGCCGGCACTTGGTTTGAAGGTGACCTGCGTCAGAACAAGTTTTACATCGGGCGCGGAATGACACAGCAGTCCGATAAAAATGCCCAAAGGTTCGCCACCGAGGCAGAGCAAGTGGCTCCTAACACAAATGAAGCACCTAAGACAGGTCATTACTTCTCGGGAACTTGGTACAAAAACGAGTGGTGGCAGGGAAAAGGAAAGTGGATCGGGAACCGCAAACGTGTCTATCGAGGGGAGGAATTCCGCAAAAAGGAGCGGTTGGGTCGTCCCGCACCGCGCCGCTGGGCAGAATTCAAGGGCGAGTGGCGCGATGGAAAGTGGTGGACCGGATCGGGTGTGTGCCATCCCAAAGGGCCGTCGAGCGGTGTCCCGAATCCCCTCGATCCGCACGGCCAAAGCTGGTTCCGAGGCGTTTGGAAGGAGACTGCCTGGTGGTCCGGGTATGGCGAGACGCATCAAGGGATTGACGGCCGCACATGTGACGACTCTAAGCTGTTCCACGTAACATTCGGCAATTCCGACCTGAAGAAGCACTGTGGACACCGGTGGTTTTTGGGCGAAATCAAAAACAACAAGTGGTGGAACGGTGTCGGACAATTTTGGAACCCTGAAGGAGACCATCCGGACGTATCGCTGCAGGCCCCCAAGTATTGGGGGACGAGTGCGGATCAGATGGGCATTTTTGCAGGATCGTTTCGGAACGGTCGCTTCTACGATGGTGAAGCATTCGCGCTGGGTTCGGGATCCTCAAAGCCGTTCACAGGGAAGCTCAAGGCAGGAAACACGATTTCAGGCACAAGCACAAAATTGGCGAGCAGCCGGTTGCTCGGGGATTTGGTTTCCTAAGTGTTTCAGTTTCTGTTGTTTTCGAGGGAACTTTCTATTTCATCGCGGCTGCATCGCGCTGCGACCATCCGCACAACTCTGTCGCACCTTCGAAAAAACTCGTATCCTGCAACGCGTGATGCCGTGAAGACCGTGAAGAGTGGGCGACGGATCTGATTGTTTTGGTCGGCTGGTGTTTTTCGGTAGCTGTGTTCTATTCTACTGAATATTTCCAATTTGTCTGCGAGTCTCCCCCCTCGCCCCTCTGAACCCGCTTGACCCCAACGAGGTGTCTCCCCCGACGCACCACACGGCGTTCCACTACGTTTGCTCTCCCGCATTCTTTTTGGGTGGCAGATCCTCTTGAGATGGGGACCACGAAATTGAGATTCAAAATATGGGCCGCAGCAGGAGTGCTTCCACAACTGCTCGCGCAGCTGCTGCAGCCAAGGCCCGTGATGGCGATTCCGTTTCTTTCGCAAGAAACCTATTTGACGGAGCGCGATTACCACGACATCGGCCCGGGCTTCCGCGACTTGGCGGAGGTGCAGCTTTCCGCGGCACGCCATCAAAAGGCGCTGGAACATCGGGAAGCGAATGGCGGCGTGGAGGTCGAGGGTGAAGTGGGTTCCATATTCAGTTCGGAGGCGCAGCGTGACAGGTTCAGGCGGTTCGTGGACGAGAATCCTTCCGTGCCGAATCCGGATAAGCTGTCCTTCCGCGAAATCTTCTTCGTGGTGCAGACCGGCAAGAACGAGACCGACGTGATCCGGCGCGCGGAGCGGTCGTGGCTGAAAGACGTGTGGAACAAGGTTTAGAGAGCGGGACTTTCCAAATCGTATGTTTGCCAGCAAACATTAGCGTTCAGAGGGCTACAAAACTGCGTTTTTTAGCTTTCTAAACGCTAATGTTTGTAGCAAACATACGATTTGGAAAGTCCCGCTCTCTTACCTCACCGACTACGAAATCTCCCGCTGGCTGCGCCGCGAGAATGACTTGTCGAGTCCCGGCGGGGGCGGACCGCTGTGCGGCCACGCGCGGAGCGGTCTGGGCGTCATGACCGGACTGAGCGGGCGATTTGGGAAATGGCACGATGAGCAAGAAAACGGAGGCGAAGGAGGCATCAACGAGGATGACCATCCTGGAACGATGAATTTCCACGACCTGCCGCGTTCGCGCGGCGGGATCCAGGAGTTGGCGATCCAGGGTGGCGATGGGTTGCGGCGACGAAGGAATCTGGACGCTGCCTCCGTTTTTGCAGAGTTGCAGAACGAGCAGGAACTTGCGCGATTCGCGGAAGAGCACGTGCTGTCTTCCCCAGCGGCGCGTGGACACAGCAACTCAACGTCAATTGACGCGACTCTGGACGACTTGTTCCCTGTTCCCGTCGGTGATGCCGGTGACGCCGCGCGATTAGCACGAGCAAACCGCGTGGAACTGCGGAGACACGGCGTTGTGGGCAGTGGTCTGGGCAAGGACGTCGAAATCTTCGACATAGCCGCAGCGGACGTTGTCAAGGGGGACGATGTGCAACAGGGGGACGACGGCAGCCCCAGCACTGCAGTCGATCTGTCGAAACCGTTCGACGACCAAAACTTCCAGGACGATAGTGTGTGGGCATCGAACGATCGCGTGCCGCACAACAAACCGACCGTACCACCGCACCACCAGGACACGTTTCCGCCCGAGCACTACCCCACCATCCACGAGGCTCGTTCCGCGCTGTGGATGCAGAACAGCGAGATGCCGCCGATGACGAAGTGGGTGGTCGTGCTGCCCACAGCGGACACGTTCGTCCATCTGGGGCACTTGTATTATTTTCTGCAAAGCCACATGCCCCGAGAGTTTCGACGCGAGGCAGTGTCCGGCAGCGGCGATGATGGAAGCGAGGGTGGGGACGTGACAAACGTTGCGGAGGCCGTTCGACGAGCCTACACGCCCTTACCGGGCACAAGCAGCGAACGCGAATTGCGATTTTCGAAGGACGTGCCAGAAGAATCCGACGAGCAGGACGATCCCGGCGCTATTGCCGCCGAAAGCGACGCGGACAGCGTCTGGGGAAACGACGATGTGTCGCCTTCAGAAGGCAGCGACGACGAGCTCACGGGTTTCTCCGTCGACGAAAACGGGGAAATCGTGCAGCTGGAACAGAAGGACAAGTCCCAGGACGAACCCGCGCCACCCGGTTTCCGTAAGGTCAAGGGGCGCACCACGCTTAAACGGCGCAAACTGCACTATCCGCACCAAACCGTGTTCGGGCGCCCGGACGAACACGATGAGGCTGCTGCAAAAACGTCGGTTTCGGGCGGGGTGGACGTGGACAGCTCCAACTCCCCGGTGCTTTTCGCGCACGTGCTGCCGAATTCGCGGGCGCACGACTATCAGACGCTCACCTGCGGGCCGATGATCATGAACAAGGCGGCTTGGGACCTGATTTCGGACCAGATGACCAAGCGCGACTGCCCGTACATCGACAACGTGTCGCTGACGCTGGGGTTTTGCGCCACTACGATGGGCATTCCGATCGTGCACACGCCGGCGATCGCGTGCGCGGCGCCCGGGATCAGCTATGGTTCGGGGGTGGTCTCGCAGCAGAACGGCGGGCGGGCGACGTACGAGCACATGGAACTCTAAATGACAATGTTTTGCACTTGGAATCCATGTTTGTAGGGTCTAAAAACATGGATTCCAAAGGCAAAACATTGTTATTTCGAGTCCCATGCAGAACGCGGTGCCCGGGAGCGGCAAGTGGGCGGACGCGATGGAGTACGTGGCGTTTGAGGGGCTCAGCCACATGCGCACGGAGATGCATAGGCCCGGATTATCTGATGGAAAATGGTATTTGATGGTGGATTCAAAGGGAAAACGCTATGGTTACCAGTAAATACTGATGTTTTGTCATCAAATCCGGGCCTATGTGGATTCGCGCACCGAGGCACTGCGCTGGCGCGTCACGGACGAGGGCTTCCCCACAACGTGCGGCGGGGACGCTGCGCTGGAGTTCGCCCTTGGCGAAGGAGGGGAAGCGGCAACGAGTGGTCAGGAAGAAGTTCGTGTTTCCGTGAGCAGGGGAGGAAGTGCTGCGCAAGCTGTGGCTTCTTCAGTTGCGCAGAGATCTCTGCCGCCGTTCGTGACTTTGCGCGGTTTCGATGGTGCACGGAACGGCCAGCAAATCCCCAACCCGTCCGACACGGCGGCTTGGGCTACGGAGTTTCGTGACGGGCGCCCGCGCGCTCGAACACGTGATGCAAGCACGCAGAGCCCGCGAAACCACAAGGCTATTGAAGTGGCGTTGATGATGAAGCAAATGGCGGCGACCAACCACCCCTTGTTGACGCAAGTTGCGAACGAAATTCTGCGCTTAGAAGAACGCGTCGACAATGCCGGAAAGCCAAATGCCCAACGTTCTGCAGGGTCGAATGCGAAGAGCAATTCTTCACGCGAGAACGGCGACGACGAACTGTCCATCCATTTGCTCTCAAGCGGCAGCATTGACAATCCATTCAAGACAATTGTGGAGTTCGACGCGGATGCTGTTTCCGCAAAGCTTGGAAGCGCCACAAATGCGGAAATGACGCTGATGCCGACCACCCCCGCACTTGAATTTCGCCCCAAGCGCTACGATCACAACTACCAATTCCAGTCGATGTCCCTCCGGGAGCTCTGGGGCGCCGAAACCGCCATCAACGACTTCGCCCGCGAACAGCAGATGGACGCGCTGAGCAGCGGCGAGTGGGACGCCGTCGCCGGCGGCGCGCTGGACGCCACCGGCACGGGCGCCAGCACGGACGACCACACGCTGGTAGTGCGTAGCAAGAGTGCGCCGGAAGCACTTGAGCTCGCCGCTGACGGCGACGAAACAGCCATCATGCGCGACCAAGAGGTGCGGAACAAGCTGTCTGGGCGGGAAAAGTACACTGAAAGTGCCCGAAAGAACGTGACTCCTCCGTACAAGAAAGAGGTTCTAGCGGCGAACACCACGCCTCCCGCCGCCACGCCCGCACTGTTCGGACTGCGCCCTGTTCTCGGGCAATCCCTCATAGAGCAGATCACTTCATGCGACTCAAAATAACAATGTTTTGCCTCTGGAATCCATGTTTTGAGGGCCTAAAATCATGGATTCCAGAGGCGAAACATTGTTATTTTGAGTCCCATGTTGCGCAGACCCCGAAGACACGAACCAGAACCACGTCACTCGGTCGGGCATTCCGGCTGGGCCCGTCGGCCTGGATTAGAGTGCGGGACTTTCCAAATCGTATGTTTGCTTGCAAACATTAGCGCTCAGAGGCATAAAAAAGTGCGTTTTTTTGCCTTCTAAACGCTAATGTTTGCAAGCAAACATACGATTTCAAAAGTCCCGCACTCTTACCTCGTGCAACAGGCACATCAGACGTTCCTGAACATCTCCAGGAGCGAGCAGGACCGAAACCAGATAGCCTATATCATGGGTGCATTGCTGCAACTGGGGCTGAAGCACATCGAGCGGTACAAGCTACCGGGGGACGCGGCTTCTGGCGCAGAACAAGAGTCGCAGGCGCATTTGGCGTGCATAGCCCCGGATTTTATGGTAAAACAATCGTATTTACTGGTAACAATAGCGTTTTCCCTTTGAATCTACGATAGAATACGAGTTTCTATCCGATAATCCGGGCTTGTGTGGCAAACGCGGCTGGCCGAGGAGTTGGGCGACTGGCAGAAGACGTTGGCTGCGGGGCCACTGGCGGTGCCGGAGCGGGTGCACACGGATTCCGCAGCAGAAATGGGAGGCGAAACCGAAGTTCAAGCCAACACCGAGGCAGGTATTCCCGTTGTTTCCTGCGGTGGAGCTCACGGATGCGATTTCGGCAATATCAAGATTCACTCGCTGACGGCATTTGAGGAGGGTGTGAACTGTGCGTGGCCGACGCCAGGCCGCTTCCGGAAGGAGATTGAGAGAGAAGACGCCTGGGAAGTGGACCAGTGGCGAAAGCCTTTCGCCGATGAGCTGAAATTTACGGCGAGCACATCCGCGTCTGCCACCGAAAAACGCGTTGTTCCCGCTATGCCCACGCTCGGATTCTCCGACCGCGACTTCGACGGGGTGGCGCGCGATCGCGACTCCGACTCAACTGAAGCACGAACGCGTGCCTTTCGAAGGATTTTGTTCCGCCGCAAGACTTCGGATCTGTTTCCTCCGGAGTTCGGCGATGTGGACAAAGGGCGAACAAGCGCACAAGGTGCACTGGCTGATCTGCTTGAAGTGCAGCACGGGACGCTGCGTCTGCCGAAAAGGGCGGCCGATACCGCGTGGGTTTTTTGGAACCCGACCCGCGATCCGCGGTCCGTGTTTGTGAATCGCGAGGAAATCACGTGGTTCATTCGAAAGACAATGGCAACGGGCGCAGACGGTTCGCGGTCGAAAAGCGCCAAGATACGGCACGTCGCCATCGGGGCTCTAGCATTCGTAGCCGGCGATCTCACGTCAACGATGGGCGCAGCGCGACATTGGCACATCAACCACGCAAACTCCATCTTGGATCCCCATGCAGGTGTGCTGTTAACGCCGAGGGCTGTCCGCCTGGTTTTGGAACACGAGGGCGATTTGGTGAAAGCAGCGCTGGCTCAGCAAATTCGATTTGGCAGTGATCCGCAAACACTACGGTTGGGTCAACTCGGGAAACTGCAGCTCATAAGCGCAACGCAAAAGCTTGTCACCTTCCCGCAAGACGGATTTCCAACGGACGCCTTTGGCGCCATCACGGCGCACCACCCCGATCCCGGAGCAAGTCGCACGACGTTGTCCGCCGGCGTTCCGGAACTGCCGCGCATGCCGGCGGGTGGTCTCAGCGTGGCCACGATTCTGGGCGGGCTGTGGGCCGTGAGCAACCTGCCGCTGGGCATGGCCCGTGAACTGGCAGAGGCGGCCCGCCGGCGCAAGCGCAAGATGCGCAATCTCGTGCGAAACTGGCGCATGTTCCGAAACGAGCAAGACCGGCTTCCCTCGTTGTTTCGCGTGCGCAGGACCGGGCTGTATGCGGGAGCCGTGGCGTTTCGGGACCGAGCGGTGAAGAAGAAAGACATGGGTGCCGCCGAAAACCAAGACGACCAAGCTGCTGGTAGTGGACAAGCGACCGCAGGAGCAGGAGCCGACCCAAGCAGCACCAGCAGTTGCGAAGCGGACGTGGCTGCTTGCCAGGGGCAGTCGCACAACGAAGTACTTCAGTGTGCCAAGGAGATGGCAACTTACGGCGACAAGTTCCAGTGGAACCCCGCAACGGATTCGCAGGCCGCAGTGCAAAAGGAACAAAAAACGGGTAAAATGGGTACTATCCGCAAAAAAAACACTGTTTCCGTGCGCAAGCGGGTGTTTTCCCAGAAACGGGGCAAGTACGTGAACGCAGAGATCACGTTGAAGAACGTGAAACTGCCGCGGCGCCCGCAAGCATCCGGTGCAAGAAAACCATCGCGCAATGCGGACGAACCGACACGACCTGAGGCGCACCACACAAAAGCTCCCTACCAGTACTCGTTCCACCCAGCTCAGCTGTTGAACCCCCTGAACAACAATTCTACCACATCCCTGCACTATATTCACGGGAACAACCACATCCAATTGATGCGGTCGGCGGCGCCCGCTATGAGGGAGTTCCGCAGGCACCAGATTCTGTACGGCGGCAACTACGGTGGAATGGGGGGTGGCGGTGGTGTGCGGTACGAGCGCGATCCGCTCAATTACACGACTGTGATCGCGGACAAGCGGGATTCGCGGGGAGAAAATGAGTTCGACGACATGTTTGCGGACGAGGAAATCGAGGCGCGCATGTAGTCTTTATCTTGTGTGGTCGGAAAGCTGGCCCTCAATCCACTCCGGCATTGACATTTCGAACTTAATATTTGGGTGCTGATTCTGGGCGCATTTTCGCTGCCACTTTGCAAAATTACGGAATAACGAGCTGTGTCTGTGAGGGTTGTTTTGTTCGCCAGCGACGAGAGAACAGAGAGTCGATCGACGAGTCCACCACCAGTCTGAGAGTGTGCGCGCAGGATCTGTGTCTACGACGTCGACCATCTGAAACCCAAACCAAATTGACCAAATCACACGCGACCAACACAACATCCACACAAGGTCCTCTGCATCTCACTCGCAGGTGCGGCGGAACAAATCTTTCCGAATTCCAAGTTGGGTAGTTTCAACGAGCAACCAGCTCCGGATTCCAAGTTAGGTAGAAACAACGAACAGCCAGCGGTACAAGACCGTGAAACCAAGGATCGTTCACCATGGATGTGTCCCGGGTGGACAGCCCGGTGGCCGTGTCCACAATTGCGGGGCAGCTTTTGAGCGGTGTGGTGGGTCCCCCAGATGCGCTTGAGTGCATTCCGGGTCAAGCAAATGCGAAGAATCATCGCGCCAAGCTGACGTCGTCGCACGAGCCGTTGCGGCAAATGTTGGCGGCGGGGGGCAGCGTCGAGGCGCTGGCGGCGTTGGACTGCTGGGAAGACGGCGAGCTGATCGTCCTGTGCATGCAGGATGCGAAGAAGAAAGATGCGGACTTCCCGAAAAAGAACGAGGCCAAATGGAAAGCGGGGCGCGGCATGGCGGTGCAGAGCTGCGCGCGCGCTTGGTGGCTGGGCGACGAGAGCACCGCGATCGCAAAGCAAGTCGATTCTTTGGGCCGCCATCAGTGCCTGGTCGAGCCAGCGGTGTCCCTGAAGGAGTTCTGCGAAGAGGTGGAGGCGGAACTGGGTGGTCAGAATTCCAGCCTGTCCAGCTTGTCGCCAAAGGAATTGCATTTGCTCGCCGATGCCCGCATGCTGTTGTCGAAGTTCGTCTTCGTGCAGGGCGATCTGACGGAGTACGGGCAGTGGATTCAGAAAGCGATCGACTGCCTGCAGCTGCTGCCTGCTGATGCGGAAACAGATGTGTCCCCGGCCGAGAAGACTGCAACAGCGAGTGCCACGTCCGCCTCTTTCACGGATGCCTCTGCAGGCGCAGACAAGACATCGCAACCGGCAGGTGCAGGCCAGCCGCCACAAGACGCCGCCACTACCACAACCAAAAAGAGCAAAAACAAGAAGGCGCGCCGCCGCGCACAGAAGGCTGCCGCGGCCGCGACCCAGCACGCTGCGGAGAAGAATTGGTCGACGGCCCTGCGCTTCCTTTTCGAGAAGGAGCTGCGGCCCGCGCACGCGTACGAAACGAACACCAAGCACCGCAAGTTGTTCCGCGCGTACTTTATGTTGTCGGAGTTCCTAACCCGCGACGGGGATTTTCCCGCGGCGGCGCGTACTCTGCAGCAGGACGTGATGCGGTGGGTGCGCACGGTGCAGGAGCGGGAGTTCGTGGTGGTGCAGATTGACCGGGCGCTGGGTGAGCCGACCAACAGCGAGAAGAAGCGCGACTCGCTGGACGACTGGGTTTTCGGCAAGTCTTCGGGCTTGGGCGACCTGCCCATCATGGATGTGATCCGCCTGGAGCCGCACGGCAGCGACACCCGCAAAGACATCTGCTTCGCGAGTTTGCAGCTGGTGTGGCTGAACGGGATGACGGGACGCATGTCGGAGGCGAAGAAGGCGTGGGACGTGTACAAGCAGGTGTTCCCCACGATCCGCGCGGAGCACAAGCAGGAAATCCTGCCGTACGTGCAGGTGGCGCAGTTGTATGTGGGGCGCTGAGGGGCTCGCTGTTTGTGAGTTTGGAAGTGGCGGGTTCACGGGGTTGGGACATAGCTGTTCACTGTGCAGCGGCATGACTTGGGAAACGACGACGGCTCTTCATTGTGCAGCGGCATGAGTCGGCTGTCGGTTCAGTTTGTCGGGTGTGGCCGAACCCTGTGGGCCCAAACGCTTTAGTCAGTCAATTTGTTGGGCAGCTTTCAGACGTCGGTGTCAAAGAGGCGATTTTGCACATTGCGTTGCAGAGACCGTTGCACGTTACTTTGGGGATGATGCGGTGGGGGTCAGACACCGAATGATTTACGTAACTTAACTTCTTTGGAGCAGGTCGTGGTTAGGAAGTTTCGTTCCGTGATTCTTGGGGCCTTACTTGAAAAGCAGTGCTGTTGCTGGATGGGGGAAGGACATTCACGCCGGGAGTTTCAGCAACGGAACGCTGGTTCCAAAGAGGACTGCGCAATTATTCCAAACGCTTCTCTCCGCTGCATTCGTTCAGGAGGCCGCTTTCAAGCGGAAACATGCGGCGCGACGAGGGCTGCGCGACGAGTATAAACGAAATCCGGATCCAAGAGGCTGGCATCGTGCGAACCCGGGGCGGATGGAGACATGGCGCTCGATCAAAAGATTTCGAAAAAACCGACCAAAATTCAAAAAAAAAAAAACCACGATCAAAAAACTATTTTTTGGTTCAGATTCTGAGCGGATTCGTTCCCGTTCTGCAAAAAATCAAGCCGTGATTGCCGGGGTCGTTTGTCTGTTTGTGAGGGTTTTTCTCGCGGGACGAGAGACCGGAGAGTCGTTCGACGAGTCCAACACCAATCTGACATTCTGCGCGCAGGGTCTGTGTCTACGGCGTCGAAAATCTGAAACCGAAAACAAGTCGATGAGATTACCCCCGAAAACTAAACTGTCGTGCAAAGTCCCCCGCACCTGGGTCGCAGGTGCAGCAGATCGATTCTGTGCGAATTCTGGAGTTCCGCTTGGAAGAAACAACCAATATTGAGTATAAGACTGCAAAACCAAGCACCGCCCACCATGGATATGAAACAGCTGGACCAGCTGTTGGCGATGTCCGGCATGGGCAATCTAGCGGGAAACCTGCCAGACTCGATGAAGGAGTCGCTCATGGCGAGTCTTCTCGAATCGCGCCCCGACATTGGACACAGCGTGGCGCTCATGGGCGTCGCCAAGTACGCCGACTTGAAGCAGAAGGACATGGATGAGCTTTTGGAAGGGTGGAAGGGCGAGTCGCCGATGAGCGAGGAGAAAGACGCGCGTTTGCACAAAAACGTGAAGCTTGGGGCCCCCATTCAGAACGCGCCGCTGCAGGTGGCGAACGCGACATTCCGCGAGCACGTGGAGTTTTTCGGCGGGGCGACCATGCTGCAGATCATTCTGCCGCCGTTTTATAAAGTTATGACGTACTGGAACGCTTGCCGGCAGTTTCCGGAACGCGAACAGAAGAAGGATTCCAACGCGAAGTGGCGCCATATGAAGCAGCTGCGCCAGCGGGCCGCGGACGCGGTGCATGAGCTGGAGTTGC
>JACLAC010015456.1_pt1 | contig 22008 bp, 17 predicted proteins | sample 8027881 | NCBI WGS metagenome assembly JACLAC01 (sample SAMN15725517, study PRJNA655200) | protist metagenome | isolation source: fluorescence activated cell sorting (FACS) single amplified genomes of... | place: Spain: Blaines Bay Microbial Observatory, Mediterranean Sea | collected 2016-01-19 | reverse complement strand
CGCTTTGGTGATACACCTGTAGGCCGAGTGCCGTACTCACAACACTGCTTCCGTCTCTTCACTACTTCTGTGACTTCGAGATCAGAATCGATATGTCTCCTGGCATCGCTCATGCTCATGTTCGTGCGCCTGAGTGGTGCGGTGGTGTTTGACTCTGATTACTCAGATCACTCTGGTGGGAGCGGCGGCTAAGCATTTGTTAGTTCAGGGCTCTAAGGACAAGGAGGATTCGTCGGTGTGCAAGGCGTGCTGGGAGCCACTGTGTGAGCGGGTGATCCGGACGAAAACGAAGGGGAACGCGTAGAACTGTCTGCATCTCGTGCTCGATCTGAATCGATCATGGGCGCGATAGGTAAATCCTGAGGAGAAAGGTGAGAGCAACGGGTGGCAGGCCTGAAGCTGGACGGGAGAGACGCAGATGCTGTGGGCGAAACCGAAACCGAAAGTGACGATGTGCTAGAAGATTTGGACACTCGTCTTCTAATGGAGGATCATCCAAAGCGTAGACTGACGAGTTCAAGTACTTCATCTTGCAGCCAACCCTGAGCATCCTGTTGTAAAAGCTCAAGCTGAGGTGACCATAGCGGCTGCGGTTCACTGTTATATGGCACTGGTGATTCTTCAGGTACTACAAATTTTCTGCTAAAGAAATCTGGTACTCTAGATGATAACACGAGGTACTGTTACGCAGGAGTTCCGGGTGGAAATAACAAGCAGAGGTATAGCAATCATATATATTTAAATGGTCCCGGCGGATATACCGTTGGTGGCGGTCACTCACCTTCAAACTCTCAACTTTGTACGTGTAAGCCAGGTTGGGTCGCAGGGAAGAATTATCAAACAAATCATTGAGACAGAATTGATTATTCTAATTCTAATGCTCCTGTCTCCAATTTTTATTTGCAGCTCGACTTTGCTGGTGACTAGCATCCTGTGTAGGGTGTCGTAACACAGGGCAGGGGTGACGGTAATAGTTGTCAGTTAGTAACTAATTTCTATGTCACGTACAGCGATACGTACTATGCCAGTACTGATGTTGGAGGTACTTGGTACGATGTGAAGAACGGTGACGATAATTATGTATTCTCAGGATAACCTGGCGGTAGCTGTAATTGGTAAAAAACACATGTGAAAGTGTATAACTTTTTCGCGAATGTTTAGGAGAACGCAAAGAGAGTGCGAATCTGGGCACCTCAACGTACATATCAGGGAGATACCATGAGGGTGGATCTTATACTGCAAGGTGGTGATAGTTGTTGCACGGCAGATGACGATAGCTGCTGCGAAGATAACGATGGCTGTGACCCCAATACCGCGTGATTCAAGTGTGACATCGACAACAAAAAGTGTGTCATTCCTCAGGCTAATCACTGCGAGGATGTCGATGACCCGTCCACATTATTAAATAATGAAATCCTGCATTTCGCATCGAGAACTGGTGGTGACTACGTCGAGACTTGCCAAGAAATTAATAATGCTCAGGTCGATTCTCTGAAAGTTTCTTGGGACTGGACAGACACCAACCTTGGAAAAATTAGTACTAGTAAATTAGCTTCCTGCTGGACTCATAGCGATGCGACAGAATACGACGATAAGAATTGCTTCTGTGTGGATGCTTCCGTGGTGTGCAACTGATAAGGTAGTAAGAAAACATCATCGTGCGACGACACTAAACACAATTGCTGGGAAGGAAACTGGGGTACTATTGACGGCAACTGTAACGTGACTAACAAGTAAGGAGGCGACCAAAGGAGGTGCGTGTGCAACGAAGGTTACCGGAATCCGTGGTGTACGGAGTGCAGTGTGGGATTTAAAATGACGAAGGATGGTTCTGCGCACGTATACAACACATCAACTGATGGCTACCTTGGTCTCACGTCGGCATGACTCACACTGCAGGGTCGCGCGGTGACATGCGAAAAGTGTGAGGCGAGTGATTGTACAGGGCTGACAACACCGTACACATGCGTTCCATTTTGCGAGACGGCTGCCAATCAGAAGTACTACTAGACAGATCTATAGTGACGGCACCTTGAATCGAACAACTTGTGGTCCTGCTGCTGATGACTGTAGATCACTCCTGGGTTATGGCGGCGGCCAAAGCTATTGCACGTGCACCAGTTTGAACTCCGGCCGATGCACGTGCGCCGATCGCACAATCGATGCAAAACAGGACCCGACCGGCCAGTTGGACTTCTGCACTCATAAGCAAAACCCGAGTGGATACGCCTGTCTGCCCGAAGATATCGAATGTACTTGCAAGAAGTGCAGCTGCACTGAATGCACGACACAAGCATGTCAGACCTCCTGGTGTGCACTTACTTTTGAATGCGACAGTGACGGATGTAGTGATACGGCTACCTATCGCGCAGCCTAAATCGATCACTTTAAATCCTTAGTCGGAGTGGGCTACAATTGTTATGGCTCTAATGCTGACCAAGTTGATGTCAGTGATGCTGCTTAGGCTTTGCTGACAGATGAGGAATAAAGAGATGGTTCTAGAATACAAACGGTGAACGATTGAGATCGGTGTGTAGACCTTTGTATGGCTAATGGAGGTGATGGTGACCCAGACTCGTACTGTACGCATTCAATGTTTTCTTGAGGAGAAGGTCGCTGTTGGCTACGCCGAGGGATACTGTTCGACCCTGAGACCGAAAATCCGATTTGTCAAAACGATCAATCAACTATGTTGCTCCACGACGTGACGCCAGTGACGGCGAAAATAGGAGAAATTGAGGCATCCACCTACAGTTTCAGTAACTGCACCTGTCCGGCTGCAACGTATTTGTCGAGTACTCGCGGCGACAGGTGCCTTTCTTGTGGCTCTGATAGCGGCCGGACATCATCCGACCCGTAAGACTACTGCAAATGTAATTCAGGTAAAACTTTCATGGGTTCTTGTGGCTTGACTACAGGAGCAAGTGTTATGCCGGCAACTCTACCTGGCATAGTATGATCGGAATAAATGTAGAACCCCCCACTAAGGACAGGAACCAGTAAATCTAAAGATGTTTATGATGGATAGAGAAGTCATTTAACGATATCTGGTGGGGGCCACGTTGGTTGGCAACCATGTCGAGGGTATAGTAATAGTGGCACTCAATGTGGAGGTTTACCAAGCCACTGGGACAATGATCCATATTTGTAGATCGACCTGCGTTGACCGAAGTGAGTACACGGCATAGTGACGCAAGGTGGAGCAGGAGGGACGGGCTACGTATCGTATTTTTAGCTCAAGTATAGCTGCGACGGGTCGACGTGGACCGATTTGCGAGGGCATAGAGAACTGACATAGGACGAACTCGATGCCGGTATACTATGGCATTCGTATGATTCTGTAACTAAGATAAAGTCAGGCGCTCTTTCGAACTATGTGTTCGAAGGAAATTCCGAATCCTGTAGAAACGGCTGTCAAGCCTATAACTGTCTTCCAATTGGTGTGATAACTGCTCGATACTGGAGGATTTATCCGCTGAGGGGTAGGATATGTGAGGACGGTAGTACTAATCACCCTTGCGAATAGGTCTACCTGCGCGTTGACCTGCTCGTCGACTGCGATCCGGTACTGTGATCATAGCATTGGGCTAATCGCCCTGCCGGTGGATGGACGCATTTTCCTTATGAACCTTATCAGACAGAGGAAAGATATAATGGACTTTGTGTGACTTTTACTGGTTCTGGTTCCGCTGTCCAAACAAAGGATATCATATCTCAATCACATCAACCAATATCAATGACCAGTGCTACCGCTACAAATATAGCTTGGGCTAATGAGAAGGTCGTTCTGACTACCGAGGGGGCGAACTGTGAAGAATACCTGCTAGGGTGGCACGAACACGATGATAAAAGTGGAACGTAAAGCGAGATCGACTTCTGCACTCAGAAATATGATGAGGATGGGTCTACTGTAACAACTCTAACTTGATTAGAAAATCGCTGCGCCGTAAACTGAAACGCTGAGAATAACTGTACGAACGACAACCCGGCGCTGTCTTACAGTTGCCAGTGTGATGCGACTTACGGCTACTACAAAGTAGACAGCACGTTTAAGTGTGGTACATTGACTGAGCTGTGACAGGACGAATCAGAAACCTGTATGCCCTGTCTTTGCTACGGAGACGCAACATCGAGAACTACGAGCGCATGTCAAACATATTGCCTATCGCGGGGATTCAGCCTTGGTAGCAGTAGTAGCACCTTCGAGTGCTCACCGGACTTCATCAACGATGCCAGTCCCGGAAAGTACATAAATTTAATTGGTGTTTCGTAAGATACAGACGATGCACTGAAGCCGCACTTGGCTCAGTGTGAGAATTGTATTACTTGCAACACTGGTCAGTTTGAGTCGACTTCGTGCCAGGACACGGCTGAAACTGATCCTATGACTACAAAAAGAGTGTGCGGAAACTGTCCCACTAACAGCTGAATAGATAGCGCGTTTGCATGAAGTTTGCCGTTGAATCCATACGCAACGGAATGCATATGCGAAGCGAATTATGCCCTAGTTTCAGGTGATCCTTGAAATGCTATATGAACTGATAGTGTTGATGGGTGCATGCATTGCGCAGTTGGCGCCTTTGACAGCCAGACAGATCTAGCTCTAGGGGATTCTATTTGCATACCATGTGCAAGTGCCGCCGACTAGTAAGATATGTACCAACTACGGGGACGCTTATAATGTCAAACTAGAGGTAAATTGCAAAGACTACTGTGTTTGACACGCTGGCTTTGATGCCGTGGAGTGGAATACTGAGACTGGTTTATCTTGCGGCGAGACGTCAGACTAACATAAATTCGTAGACTCAAACGCGCAGTTCAACGACGGCAATTCTGACGGTTGATCCTTCAAGTGCAAAGCGTGCGTGGCGAGTGTGTGTGGCAGTAGTGTGGGCGGTGACGACGTAGTGACATACTACGGTGGTACGGACGTGTCTTCTGGGACTGGGGCTTTAATTCCGGATGGTTGTATTAATTTTTGTAAAGGTGATAAAGGTGAGGGGGCTGCTGGAGAACCTCACTACACATGCACCCCCGGCCTAACCGACGTCAGGTGCATCTGTTTGCGAACCGAATCGGATTCGCACGACACTGGCCGCTACATAAACGAAGCTACGGGAAAGTGCGAGAAGTGTGACGACTGTTCGGCCAACAGCTACGTGTACAGGCAATGCCAAAACTATAACAATATAAAAACTTGATCATAATAGTGTCGCGGCATCGTCATAGTGACGTAACGATGAACAGGGTTTGCAACCCTTGTAGAACGGACATTAGCAGTGGCGGCGTTGAACGACATTCATCTGACGTTTATAAGTGCCGCTGCAGGGTGGGGTACATCATGGACCCAATTGAGAGTCAGTGCGATTAGTAATGAACCAATGCTGACTGCTGAGTAGGATGATGGCGGCCTGGCTGAGGGCCCTTACCTTAACGTGCCGTTAGGTAACTTAGGACCTTGTAATACGTGCAGGTGATGTCAGTGAAGCGACTGTGGAGTCCTTGGACAAAAAGATTTAGACGTCGGTGACGCTAATTTGGATACAGTTGGCCTTGACACGTAGGTGAATCTAGGTTGCTGGAAGCAGTGCGCAAGCGAGTACCACATAGGCTCTGCGTAGGACAGAACTACCAATGGCTAGATCAACGTTACTGGCACTGCTACCGATAACTTTGGTTTCCGCTGCGACGCCGCTACCCAGAAGTGTTGGTGTCCAAACGATTGAAGTAAGAGCGAACAGACTTCAGGAGGTCGGTATATCGCTAACTCAGGTCCATACGTGGGGAAGTGCATAGCTTGTCAAACCTGCACCGGCTAATAATAACTACATGCACTAACAGTGTCAGAACTACAATTATGCTAATACATAATAGCGGCGCAACCAGTCCCAATGAAAACGTAAATATCGATCGAGACTGTCAGACGTGCGGTGGCTTTGCCGAGGTTCATAGCGTGTTGAAGTGTCGCTGCACATGAGGCTAGATCGCGAGTGATACGGATCTGCAAGATGATTGCGAGTAGTGATGAGCCAATGCTGACTGACGGCATCTGAAGTTGGGCGAATCACCCAATACCATCAGGTAATTTAGGAAATTGTAATACGTGCAGATGATGTCAGTGAAGCGACTGTGGCTCACATGGACAAAAAGATTTAGACGATGACCCTGATAATTTGCATGGTACCCTTATCACTTAGGTGAATTTAGGTTGTTGGAAGCAGTGCGCAAAAGAGTATCACACAGGTGACTAGTATTGACAGAACTACTACTACATCTGGCTTGATCACACAGAGTGACCCTGATGGCGATAGCTTCGGTTTCCGATGCGACGCAGCTACCAAGAAGTGCTGGTGTCCAAGTGATAATTAGACTGCAGGCAACTGATTCGGAGGCCGCTACATCGCTACCGTAGCCGGGGCCGGCGAGTTACAAAATAAGTGCGTGTCTTGCCAAACCTGCGACTAATAACCAGTACGTGCACAAACAGTGCCAGAACTACAACGCGACGCATACATAGCATGATAGTAGCGGTTTTAACGTAAGTGCGAACCGCGTGTGCGAGGACTGCAGCACTGACGCGTAGTGACTTGGGTTTCACAGTGGAGCGCCACCCGTCAAACGCCTTCCGGTGCCGCTGTCTTGCGGGCTACCTGGACAGACAAAACCCGCAGTGCGAGTGAGAGGAGCCCCTGCTCTAGTAGCGGCGGCGGCGCCACCAACGGTAACGAGTACGTGCACACAACAGCCGGCTTTGTGGGTCCGTGCAGCGCGTGCAGGTGATGCGCTTCATACGACTGCGGCCTTGCGGGCGTGAACGATGACTTCGGGTGACGCGGTGTGGTCGACCTGGGCTGCTGGCGGAACTGCAGCTGAGACTACACCACAGGGACATGATAGTGACCGTCACCGTGTGGACGATTATGCAACTGCATTTGGGACATGATAGTGACCGTGTGGACGATTCTGTTTCAGCGGCGCTCAACGGCGAGCCCAACTTCGGGTTCCGCTGCGACGCGTACACCAAGAAGTGCTGGTGCCCGGCCGAGAAGTTCATCGACGCGGGCGGAGAGGCGCGAAAGCTGGCCCTGCAGAACGTGTAGCGCTAGTGAGTTCTCGGCTGCGCACCTGGCTGCGGTGCTGGAGCGAGATAGTAGTACAAGTAAGCTCGTCGACGCAGTGCACGCAGCGCTTACCGGTGCGTATGGGCTGAGCGCAACGGGAGACTTCCAGTGCCGGCCGTGCGTGCGGTGAGGCGGCACGGGCAACGACACCTACAGTATAGATTCAGATAATACTGTTGCCAGTGCCACCAGGCTGGGCTTGATATCAGCGGATCGCATCACGTCCCCCCTCGCTGCACGGGTCGTGCTCGAGTGCCAGTAGAACTCCACCACTGGCGCCGGCCACGGAGTTGCGCACTAGCTGGGCTTCGTGCTGAACAGCAACGCGAGCGGGAGCATGCAGATGCGCGTGTGACAGCGCTGCGGCCGTAACTAGTGAGGTGTAGTAACCCCAAAAACGAGGGGAATTAGTGAGACGTTCGGAGCTTTTTGAGACTTCCGGCTGGGGAATAAGTGTCGCTGCAGGTAGTGACCACGTCAAGTAGTAACGGCACGGCGTAGTGAGATCACGTCTGTGGGCAGAACGGAAATTGACTGATTTGGAGGACCGTTCACGACGTCGCTCAGCACTGGCGGGGGTAAATAGTCATAACCATTAGAGACTATAGCTAAAATGAATTTGAGCGTTCGCGTTTCTAGTCGAGTAGAACAAGAAAATTAACAAATTCGTTTTTGCAGATGATTTTCTTCAAAAAATTAAGATTTTAATACAAGTACTAGTACAACAACATTGGACACTCCGTCTCAGTAAATGTAGTATATGTATACCCAGCCGTTCTCTATGTGTTTTTATGTTCATAGCGTTATCAGGAGGTCACCTCGCTCGTCTCTCTAACAGACATTCTCTCTTTAGTTATCAACTAACTATAATTCAATCAACATTCTCTTTCTCTCTATCTTCAGGTCAAGAGATGGCGGGCGGCTGCAACTGATAATAGCTCGGGCCGCGAACATACGTGCGAGGAGTGCCGTCGCTGCGCCTAGTGAAGACTGCCGCAACAGCGGGAACGCATGGCACGCGGCGGCGCGGAGCGACGCGGGCTTCGGTGCGGAAGGGCCGGACGCGGAAGCTACAGTGTGGGCCGGAAGCGCACTGCACATTTAGAGCGCGTGCATGCACGCGTGTGTTGGCGAGTACGGGTTCAATTGCACGCTCAATACGTCGACTGAATAGACGGTGAGTCGAGGACTCGCGGGCGACCAGCTCTCCCTGAGCCAGTGCGCGGCGCACGCTGACAAGTTCGTGAACGCGAGCGGCCACTGCGTGGCCTGCACGCGGTGTGCGAGTGCGACTGACCTCGAGGATCACGCACCTGCTGAAGCTGAAGACGCGTCGACACGTTCTCGTTCGTTGGACTTGCAGACGAGCGCCTGCTGAAGCCGCGTGGACACGCTCACCAACCGCTTGAATCTTTAGTGACCGGCGCAACGTGAACGTGTTTGACGACCGCACCTGCGGTCGCTGCCCGAGCAACAGCGCGCGGGTGGCTAGCGGCAGCTTCGGCGGCTCGCCATCGGGACCTGTGGGATGGGGAGCCTTTCCAATTTCCTTTCCAGGCTTCCTCCCAGAGACGACGCAGTGCCGCTGTTTAAATGGGTTTGCGCACGACCAGCTAGGGCGAGAGTGCAGGGTGGGCTAGTAGGTGAGATGCGAGCCCGTACAAAGATTGTTCGACTGTATATAGCACGGACGACGGCGAGAGCGGTTAGTAACGGCGCGCCTGTCCTGAATGGATGCACGAGTTGCAGACAGGCCGCCGCCATCAATTCGCTGTGATGCTAGTGAGTGTAACACGACTAGCGTGTGTGCTAAGTGCGTGGACGGCTGGACGCTGGACGTGTACGGCGCGAGCGGCGACCTGGCACAGACAGCTAACTGCTCGTGCAGCTGGAACGCGCACGGCACTCTTAGCACCGTGCATAATCCGGTCGAAGCCATGTTCAGCGTTCACGGCCAGAGTGACAGTTACTCAGGCGGTGCTGATCAGCTGTTCCGCCTTGGCAAGTACCAGTACCGTAATATCACGGGCGACAACATCGGTCCATCTCCATTAGATGGCAACGAGGGGAACCTGACACATATTAATTAGTGACGGTAGCGTGGGCGAAACGGTTCCGTACTACACCTGCGTGGACTGCAGCGACTGCTGGAAAGAATTCTACAACTACGTGACGCAGGAGTGCCAAAATCGCGGCATCGGTGCTGGGTCGGGGACGCTGGACCGCACGTGCTAGTAACTGCGGCGCGTGCCGGGGCCTGAGCGTGGACGGGTGCCCCAACGAACAAGACGTGGCCTGATAGTGAGGGACTTGTCGTAAACAAGACGGGCGAAGCCTATGGGCTGCACCAGCTGCTGGCGTGAGCCGTGGAGCGGGACGGAAACCGGCGGTGCTTGCAGTGCACAGGCAGCGTCATTCACACAGAGTAGTGAGGAGAGGGACAAGTGCCTGCAGTGCACTGACGGGTTTCTCACTTGGAACCAGAGCGTACACTCGAAGACTAGCAATGACTCGTGATTTCCGCATTTGCAGTGACTACACGTGCCGTACTAGTAGGGTCGAGTGGTTCAGTGGAAGGATGGGTGATGCGATAAATGACGTGGATGAGTAGCACGCGCCTGGCTGCGCCTGCACCTAGTGAGGACGGCAAATACCTAGATTTATACGGCGTGTGCCAGACGTGTCCGGCAACGTTTTCGGTGTACAATTCGTCGGACGGGTACAAAGGTGGTGCAGGAAACGGCAGCGCGCCGGTGGAAGGAACTTTGGTGCTGAACGGTAATGACGATGAGTACGTGCACGAACAGGATATGCTGGGTTGGATCAATGGACAGGATCTCTATCGCAACCGCATCCAGGTGGACTGAAACGGCACGACGAGCATCGCAGTGGAGTGAGGCTACCGGATTGAGGAGTATCGGTACAGGCGCAACTCGCTGCCGTACTATCAATACAACTAGTAGTGGAGGTGTAGAGCCAATAGTGGGTGGTGGCTTCGTTATCGGTCTCGAGAGCGGCATGGAGTCACGCCCCGACAAGCCGCGCGACGGCGCTGACGGCGCCGACTACACTTCGTATCTGCTTCGCACCTAGAATGGAAACGGTATTCCTATTCCTGTGGGGGGGGCGCCGGACGCGTGGAGTCGGTCTAACGGTAGCGGACCCGTGGCGGGCGCCTACGTGCGCCAGGGGGTGCACTACCTGTAGTGAAGACGGCCGGTGTGTGCTGTGCGACGGCGAAGATACGGAATACGAGACGAGCGGGCTCGCGGGGTCTTACTCGCCCGGCGAACAGGCATATTGAACGGTGTAGTGACGGAGACCTTGCCACCGGCACCGCACGTCGCATCGGCAAGCCGTCCTAGTAGGAGCCGGACTTCTGTGCGGACGGCGGCCTTCTGTGCGGAAACGAGGAACGAGATGCGGTGCAAGCGCTGCTGCGACGGCTACACCTGGAAGTAGTAACAACACGCTCGGCAACCAGTGCGTATGCGAGCCAGGCCGCTACATCGACGAGCGCTAGTAGTCTCGCCTCACACTCCGACGCGGAGCACCACCAGCGCTTCCACCGCTACCAGTGCGTGGTGTGTCCTCAGACGTGCAGCAGCGTGGAGAGTGAGAACTGATGTGCGACGTGCCCCGCGTGCGCCGGTGGGGGCTACCGGTTCGATCTGAGCAGAACAGATAATATGAAGTGTTTTACGACGACCAGCACGACGAACACCAGCACGTCGTCCAACACAACTAATACGTCGACGACTTCGAACACCAGTTCTTCTTCCAACACCAGCATCAGCTCAACATCGAACACCACCAGCACGAGCAACACGACCAACACAAGCAGCAGTACGAATACAAGTAGCAGTACTAATTCTTCTACGTCGAGTAACACGTCGACTTCGAGCACCATAACGCTGACCTGCAATGGGTAGTGATGGTCTTGTGCGCGTGCGAAACTACGGTTGCAGAAAGTGTCCGACTCGTAGTAGCCCTATCAACCCAGATTCAGGTGGGAGTGCGACGCAGTACTGCCAGTGCTAGTGAAGGATATACGACGGAGAGCGGGTTTAACGTGACGACGCATGCGGACTCGAGCGTTCCTGGAGAGGACGGGTGCAACTACTGTGCGTGAGGGTGGTACAAGCACGTAGTAAATGGTGGAGTTTCCGATACTTCGTAAATCCTTGGATGAGACTGCAAACGCTGTCACGGTGGTTTGAACAGCAACAGGCGGGGGCGCACTGCGGCGACGCATCCTGCGACAGGTGGCGGTGGACATCTGGACAGGGCGTGCCGGTGCGATATAGGTTACACGGTGTGTGCAGACGGGGACAGCGTGCGGAGCTGTTTTGTGCAGAGTGAGATGTCAGTTGAAGGAGGACCGCAAGTTGCCATCCTAGGCAGGGCCAGTGCCTCAGAGCCGTTCTTCTTCAACCATCTCTACCACATGTACGCCGGTGCGTCGCCGCGCGTTGAAGTAGACTGTAACCATTGCGCACGGCCGATTGGGCCGATGATGGGAGGTGGTGGCGGCAATGCGCGCGGATACTATGCGGTTGCTGTTTCCAGTGGTGATTCGCTGGTGTGCGCGGTGTGCCCGGTGGGAACGATCTCGTGACGCGAGCGTGCTACGCATCCGGACAAGTGCGAGGTGCGCCCTGGGTACGTGAACGCGGGACAGGTGATTGCTGATCCTGCTAATTACTCTGTGAGAACTGATAATAATACTGACTCCACTGGTTTCGCCACCGTCACGTAAATATACAGCACCGTGACCAGCAGCGTGGCCACGAAGCGGTTCACCAAAGCCGACGTGATCACGTTGTTGAACAATGTGAAACAGTGTTGCCGCATCACGTTCTCATCCCGGAAGTACTCCAGCACGACCTTCATTTTCATGCTGATGCGCGGCTTCTCAAAGGCGGTAGTGGACTGAAGCCAGTTGAGCTTGGACATGTAGTGCTGGTAGCTGTTCCCGATCAACGCCAGGCTGTTGAGCACGATCAATGCCAAGCCTAGAATGAAGAACTCTATTCCAAGATGCGTCAATGTTAGAGTTGTCAGCCCCTGCTGCAGATACAGCCTGATCGTCACATAGCCGTAGATCAACAAGCTCACGCATAACGTGAACATCAGCACCGTGATGGTCGTGTAGGTCATAGCTCTACTCCTCTCAAACAGCACCTGGTGCATCTTGTCGAACTCGCGTCATGTGATCTCGATCATGTGTCAGTCACTACTCGCTGTTGTTACTAACTCTCGCACAGCGCGATCAACAGCTCCCCAGCCACGCTGATGTACTTACTAGTGACTCCTTCCTACGATCCACAGTCCTAGTACTCCAGCAGGTCAGACGCCACAAAACCAGCACGCCCACACCGGCCAGTTACTATATCGTGCCGCGTCTATTAGTTGATGATGATCAGGATGATGTTGATCGTCACGCAGATCGCCAGATACGATCTATTACAGGAATCTTTTGGTAAGTCGCCACTCGTCATTAGTCACTACTGGAGGGTGCCTAAGATGTCACTAGAGGTAGGTGCTGTTGTCGACTAGGAACTGGCACAAAAACTTGTGGAAGATCACGCTGATGCCTCAAAGCAGGAGCAAGACGATGGCCGCTAACTCCATAAGGAACACGCGAAAGAACGCGTCGAGCATGACAAAGCCTACGCAGAACGCGTAGAACGCTCGTCGGATGATGCGGTCGCGCTTGGGGGAGGTAGTTTTGTCCTCGAGACCCTGAGACGAGACCTGGCTGCCATTTTCGATAGCGTCGAGGGCGATATCGTCACCAGCATCCCCGAAAGTACCACTCGTCGTATTCCCACTGCCGCCGCGCTTATGGATCGATCCAGGTCCAGATCCAGACCCATGTGATCCAGATCCTTTCGATTTTCCGAACGAGCGCTTCTCAGTGCGCATGCGCAGCTCTCAGTGCCGGTTCGAGTCGCGGGTGGACAAGTCGCGAGAACCTGAACCACCGCCACCGGAATTCAAATACGACCCGGAGGAGTTCAGGCGAGATATGTTAGAGCTGCTCTGACGGAACTGCTGAAGGTTTTTGACATTGCCATTGGTGTTGTTCATGTTATCAATGTCATCCGAACTGGTGCTTTTCGCGCCTGGTGAGGCCTTCTTTGTGATGGCAAAGCCAAATTCCCCATCTGATCATATGCTTTCCTGGCTGCCACGTGCTTTAATGATCATATTGCGCTCCTAAACTTACTCCTTCTCGTCTTTGGCATCCTCTTTTTCGAGCACATCACTACCAAACGAGATACGCTTTTTCACCGCAAACGGTGAAGCGTCTGCCGTTGCAGCGGTTGCAGGTGCCGCACCTGCAGCATTCGCTTTTTTATTTTTGTCCTGGGCATGTAAATGGTTTTGGCGGTCTTCATCAAAATGGTCCTTGAGCTTTTGCCTTTCATCTGTCGTCCTTTATTTGATCTTCTTCTACGTCTACGAGTGCGAAGTTTCATCTGGAAGTGGAACCATGCCCGGCTGATTGCGCTGCGAATCGAAGTTGTCGAAGTTGAACATATCGTCCTCGTCTAACTTTTTTTTGGCATCGTCGTCGTCGTCAGATGAAGTGTCTGATGTGTCACCACCCGCCGCATTATTAGCCCTATGCCGCCCTTCGCGTCATTCGATCATCGCCCGGTCAAGCTAGGCCCGGTCCTCCTGGCTCTGCTGCGACATCCGCTTGGCCGCGAAGATTTGCGCGTGCGACGGCGCCTCTTGTGCTGGCAGGGCGGGAGGTCAGTCTTCAACCTCTTGATCTTTTACCTGCTGTTGTCGCTGATGGGGGTGCCCAGCTCTGGGCGGTGGGTCGTACTTCTGCTTTCGCACTCACGGTCGCGAGCCAATGTCAATGACTGTGTGTTCCGGCTCGCTACCAGCGCCAGCGGAATCCTTAGATGAATTTAGCGCGTCATTTTCATTTTCGTTGATCGAGACGACTTTTCCGTTTCCACGCTTCAGGAAGTCTTGATCGTAGTTAACGTTATCGTTTATATTCGCTTTCGCACTATTATTGCGATCCCGCGAATTCTCGCGACTCACACCCTCAGTCGGCGAGCCTGGCGCGCCTCCATTCATAGGCGAGTCAGTCGGTGACTTTGACGTCAGTCTCGCAAACTCTCTATCAGCCTCCTCTCAGTCTGTTCCGCTAAGAATAAGATCAAACGCATCTTCGTCATCACCACCACCCCCCCCCAGCGCTCCGCGACTCCGGAATAATCCTCTCCGTCCCGTTACTAAATCAGGTTCGTCGTCGTGAAGAGCGGGAAGATGCGCAGGTAGCAGAAGACTTGCGGCAGCACGACGACATTACTACTTCATGCGCGCGATTCTACTACCTTCACCGCTCGACCGCTGCCTCCTCGTAGCTCTCCGAGTACAGAAAGGAATTTGAGATCGACGACCCCATACGAGATAGAATACCAGTGCCACCCGATCCTGACCCACCGGACCCCATGCGCCCCACGCTGAGGTTGGAGTCGCGCGATCAGATGGAGTTCTGCGAGAGAATACCATTGCCACCCGCACTCATGTCAGCCTGTGACCTGCGAGACTGTATGTGCTGGTCAGACCGAAACTGATTTCACAGTCACACGTCACCCCGCAGCTGACTGTACATCCACGGTGGGATGGGCCCGTCTTATGGATTGCGCAGAAATTCCAGCTTCCGCTTCGAAATATCGCGCAACTCCCTTTTCTCCTTACTCCCTCCACAAACAGAAACACCGCCACACGCCTTCCAAACTCACAGCATAAACACCAGCAGGCAGCACGCCGTACCGAGCATCCGCCACACCGGCAGCACGAAGTTTAGTAAGAGGTTACTAGAACCGCCGGCTAAAAGTTTTTTTCTATCGCTCACTAGTCACTAGCCAAATACTTGATATCATATTTATTAGTCGTCGCTCAGGCGCGAAGGGTACTCGCACAGGCAGAATATGTCACTACCTCTCGCCGTCACTAGGGGCCGCGCCACGGCACGCTGCTAACGTCGCACGCGGTGTCCTGCCAGAAGAGGTTGTCCCTCCCACTATTAGGGCACGCTTCATCACACGCAGTCCTCGCCGCCCATCGCGTTGTCCGGCTGCGACCTGTCCCAGTTCATCCACGCGACTTGCACCTTCTTCAGGGGGTTGTTGTTGAGCAGATTCATCAAGACCTGCGTCTCGGAGAGGACAGCCTCGAAACTGAGTTAGTCATAGACGTAGTCGTTGTCGTAGTCAGAGTCGCTTCCCGGTGTTGCTGCACCGTCAAGGAGCGCCGCACCGTCGAGCAGAGCCTCGCTGTCTTCGAACCCTCCCCGAGCCTGATCCCGACCATCACTATCACGCCAACTCCTACGCCGCCTCGCTGTCTCATCATCACAGCCAATACCACTTCTGCGAATCGATCCCTTTCTCCTTGTCCAGCTTCCCGAACATAAATGCTCTGTAAGCTCCCGTCCAAAACCGGCTCACGTGTTCGCGCGGAAAGACCAGCTCTTCATTAAAGCCACTTACTAATTGTCGTTCGTCAGACTGACAAGTGTTTGGTTTTTGTCATTATCTGCAGACGTCTTTACTAACACTGGAACCAGGATCGAGCGCCGATTACCTTCTATTTCTGCTACATCTCTGGCGGCTGTGACTGTGAGTCTGCATCCACCTGTGGTTCTCCAGTAGCTGGCGGTGACTGTGAGTCTGCAGCCACCTGTGGTTCTCCAGTAGCTGCTCATCTACCGTCGTGTAACTTATAGCACTTCTTGGTGACATCGAAGTACTTCCATGTCGCGTCTGGACAGACGACGGCCGGCGTGGGTACTGGGATCCCGCTGCTAGCCAAACCGTCCGCAAACTCGACGTGCGCGAAAGCGAGCGCGCTTGAAGAGAGAAAAAATGCGAAATCTCTCATTATTTTTATAATTCTCATTCAGTTAATAAGCACTATCACAAATAAAGTATTTGCTACAAAGTTATAGCAATGGGGCACTAGCACAAATTTTTGAATGTCTGTAAAAATTAAATAAATAATATTTTCACCGAAACATACATATATTCTTATAGTTATACAACAACAAAGCCTGTTGGAAAAAAATAAGATGAAAAAAAAATCCCTCAGTGGTGGTCACCACGGGCGGCTCCAAGTTCAAAAACGTTTTTGATGTCTGTGGAATGTTCAGAATAAAAAAAAAAAAAAATCAAATTCAAACTATAGCTCAACCTCAAGCTCGTCTCTATTTCTATAAGCACAACTTACAGTTGACTCGTGCGACAGTAGTAGATTCTATTCAAATTAGTCACTTCATGACAAAGTATAGTAAATCAATCACTCACATGTGCATCATGTTCAAGTTCATTCAGTTGTCCAAACATCAAATTGTGATTGCCCTGCATCTACATCTTAGTCTGTCTATTTTTACTCCCTCTCCAAAACAAATTGTTTAGCCCCCGACGCACTATATTCATAGAAACAGAAGTAACCCACTACTACTCACAACTACTATATTCATAGAAACAGAAGTAACGGTAACCCACTAATAATCACAACTACTATATTCATAGAAACAGAAGTAACCCACTACTACTCACAACTACTCACAACTGATATTTATTTTTATACTCAGAAATTTTCGCGTCTACCGGTACAAGCGCTTATGGCTTGCTCATCAACTAAGTACTTACTCAAATATCTCTCAGCGCCTCAACCTCATTCTCAAGCCTACTTGCCATCTCCATTTCCCCCTTTTCCGCGTATCTTTTTCTTACCTGCCATTCCCTTCTCCTTCAACACCCTCTCTGCCTCACCCTTCGTACCTGCCAGTACCTTCTCCTTCAATATCCTCGCTTCTTCGTCCTCTTCCTCAGCATCCGCGGGTCCGGCATGCCCATCCTCATGTCCACCTGGTCATGAAGATTTCACTTTTGACTTGAGTTTGTCTTTTTTCAGCGGTTTGGACTTGGACCCTATGCCTGCGATGCCGATGCCCGTGTCTGCTGTGTTGGCGCCTGCCGTACCCGTACCGTCTCCGTCGTGCCGGTCTACACTACCCGTGCCTGCCGTACCCGTACCGTCTGCGTCGCCCTCCGATTTCGGTTTTTTCACCTTTATCTTTGAACCCCCCACCTTTGACTTCAGAACTTTTGATCAGCTCTAAACCCCGCTAACACAGGCCTTACTGTTACTACCTCTCTTTTTCATTTTCGTCATGATTCCCATAGCTGATGCTCAACCTCAAACGTCCTTGCTGCCTCTCATCTTCTTCGCCGTTCCAACTCCTAGACCGATCTTGCTGCCTCTCTTCTTCGTCTTCGCCTTCAGCTTCTGCGCGCCTGGTGTCGGTGCTGGTGCTGGCGCAAGAACTTGACTCGGGTCAATCGAGACACAAAGACACTTCGATACATCTTCACTGCTGACGACGCCATCACCATCTCCACCACCTCCATCATCCAAATTCCTTTGTATAGCAGCAGGCGCAAGGAGCGAAGCGGTACAGGTACCCGTACCGGCGGTGCCCGTGCCGGCTGTGTCTGTGCCCGTCCCAGCCGTACTCGAGCTTCTAACACCTGAGTCCGCAGTAGCAGTAGCAGCAGCACCTCACCATGTAGACGAGTTTATTATGTTTTCGCCCGAAGCTGACGACACGTCACCCATTTGAAAAGACGCTACTGCGAAGCTCTGCGATAATAGTCCTGCTTGTGCGCCTTACGAGCCCCGCGAAGCGACGCCTCATGATGCTTGTGCGCCTTACGAGCCCCGCGAAGCGAGTCCTGCTTGTGCGCCTTACGAGCCCCGCGAATGACTCTGATGCGCCGGTCAGGCCTTAGCCATGCCAGGAACAGCGAGTGTGACCATTTTTTTGACCTTCGGCTTGTTGAGTTTTTATTGTTTCTGCACCGGCGCCGTAAACGCAGCTTGCTTAGCGTCCACCCCCGTAAAATTTTTCTACTTCAGATGCAGCTCCTTTCGCAGTAGTTCTTGTTCGCTGTTGTTTTTATGACCTTTCGTCTTCATATCCTTCTAGTTCTACGCCTCGGCCTCATTGACGTTATCCTTCTAGTTCTACGCCTCGGCCTTATTAGCTGTATAATATATTTTCTTTACTGTGTACCATATCCTCGATTTCTTCATTTTCCTTTTCCTATTCATCCTCACTTCAACTCAGTCTAGGCGGGTCCTGCGGCAAGTGCGATTTCCTTCCCTTTGTTCCCGCATTCCGTTTTGCGTTCTTGTTTTTATGAGCACCTACTGCTGCTGCTGGTGCTGCTGCTCATACACTGGCGATCTCCGACGTGGAATCACCTCCAGCTTTACCCTTAGGCTTAGCTGCTTTAGATCCACACCCATGACCATGACCATGGCCATGACCATGACCATGAGTCTTGCTCTTCGCTATTCTTGCCGTGTTACCCGCCCTGGCTCGAGCAGCCTTGGCCCCTTTGGGCTACCTCCCCTCAGGGTTTGTCGAAGCTGAAGGTGCATCGCCCAAGTCCAAGTGCCGTGCTTCATCAGAGTGAGTGTGAGACTTTCGAGCGTGTGCGTGTTTTCCACGACGATGTGCGTCCGCGACGGTGGCGCTGGCGGCCATATTGCTACTCCGCGACGGTGGCGCTGGCGGCGACGTGGATCCGAACTGCGAACCCCGTCAGTCTTTGCTACGGCGCCCGCCTTCACACCCGTTCTGTAATTGCGTTCAGTCCACGACCCACGATCACGATCACGACAGCCTATTGCTCGCGACCGGTGGAGCAGGTGCTGCCGTGCGGATATTTTTTTCCGCCAGGAGCGAACCAGCCTCGCGCCGCTGCTTGCCCATTCAAAGCAAGAACGCGTTCTGGCTCTAGCTTCGCACCTTGCCTCACTCTCACAGCGCGTCCACTTCCGCGTCCAACACGTCTTGCTCTTGCTCTTGCTCCAAAACCACCTCGAAGTCTTCCTCCAGGTCCTCGAAGTCTTTGCTGTTACTCTAAAACCTGTACGAGCCCGAGAACGATTTTCTATCCTTGACCTTGACCTTGTCGTTGTCGTTGTCTTTGCCTCGCCCTCGACCAGGACTACTTCCCTGCGCACATTTCTCTAGCAAAGCCCGTCTCTTCATTGCGTCACTCTGCTTCTTCGCGTGGTCACTGTCTTTCTACGCTGCAACCGAAGATGCTCTGGAGCTGCGACTGGCCCTGGCACCGTCTTTCAGAGACGCCTACACCCTGGCTCAGTGTTCCACCAGTGATTGTGATTCTCTCTGCTTTTGGCTCCGCTTCAGCTTCTGCGTTCACCGAATAACATTGATCGCAGGCGCGATAACATTGATCACAGGCGCTCACAGCGCTCACGTAGATTTGCGGTGCTCATTAGCGCATTTCTCGCTCCGACTTGCGCTGCCACGCCCGCACCGACCCGCCCACCGACCCGTCGCCTGGCTTATGCGGCTGCGCTTGCTTCGCTTGACGGTGACGCCTCTTCTCCTCAGGAGCAGTGCCTAGGGCAGACGAGGGGGCTGTCGCAGACGCAGACGCAGACGCACGCCCACTCCCTCCAGCGCCAGCCGCTACACCTCCCGCTCGGAAGCCTCACGCCTCCCGCAGGCGCTCCACTTTGTCTTTGTACGCATCGGCGACGGCGTCCCTTTCTCCTCCCACACACACACTATCTCAGAGCCCTCAGTCTCAGCCTCGTCAGTCGTACCCCATTTACTTGCGCAGCGCCTGCTGCTGGCGGACAGCCGCCTGTTTGTGCTCGGCCTCCCGGTCCTTGCGCAGCCGCTCGATGGCCTTCTGCCGCCGGATCGCGCGCCGCACCGCCAGGTACTCGTTGCCGCTCGATTCTGTAGACTGCCTAGTCGAATAGTCATTCGCGCCTGCTCCTTGTGCTCGTCCTAGCTCGGCACACGAAGCTGACCGTCGGGGTGCCTTGCCCTTGCCGTTCTTGAATGAGCCATGCACCTCAGCCTCACCCTCATGGTCATGCTCATCTTCCTACTGCTTCTCGTTTCTGTCCTTTGCTTTTGCATGCCGTGCGACGCTTTTCTTCTCGTCTTGCTGCTGTAAATACAGTGCTTCGTACTGGTAGCTGTCCAATCTGCTGCGCATGTCTCACATCGACTGCCCTACACCGTAGATATCATCCGAATCCTTCTTGTTGTTTCTTCTTCACCCGCGTCCTGCACCCGGCCTCTTCTTCATGCGCGTGTCGACGTAGAAATACTCGTCTCGCTCGCCGGGAACCGCGTTCATTCTTATCCATTCCTCCCGTCTATTATTTACTACAAGGGAATTACCACGCAGCACACCACGCAGCACAGGCAGCACAGCAGCACCGCGTACACGAACACAAGCGGGTTACTAAGCAATGAACTCGTACAAGCGGGTGGGGTTCTCCAGCAGGGGGCGCAGAAACGTCCCAAACGATTCCGGGTCCTGCCAAAAGCGCCGTGGGTCGAACCTCTCGTTCTTCTCACTACACGCGTTTTTCGTGCTCGCGGTGCTGGCGGTACGCGTCAAACGTGTCGCCACTCAGGTAGTCGAGATCATTATCAGTAAAGTTTCCTCCCCTGCTCGCGTAGCCGTCGTAGCCATCGGCTTTCGCGCCAGTCCCATCGGCACTACCTTCGCCGGCACTACTTGAGCCGTCGCCTGCGCCACCGGCGCCGCCGTTGATATCGGATCAACTTGAGCCGTCGCTTGCGTCACCGGCACCCATTACTCCCGCGTCAACTACCGACACGTCCGACACAATGCTGCCTCCGATGACCAGCGAGCCGTTGTTGCGCGCTTTGCCGAAGATCGACTGTGAGTCCGCAAGCACCTCTTGGTTCATCTTCATCGTCAAAAATGTCGAGAACTGTTCCGTGGTTGCGGCTTGGCTCAGCTCTCACTGCAGTTTCGGCACCTCCACGGACATTATCTCGACCGCGTACTCCACGCTCAACCGTCATCGGGGAGAACTTGCTCACGCTTGTAGTGATCGCGCTTGTAGCGATCGTGTTCGTGGTAAGACGGACAGCGTCTGCAACAGCCGTAGCATAGTAGACGTAGAAGCCGATGCCGGACTTGCGCTTCAAGTTCAACTTCAACTTCACGTCAACCACTGCAAATCAATCGACACGCCCTTGATGTCGTTCTCACTAGACAAGACCCGGTTTCATGCTCATTGACAGTGAGTACTTCAGCGCAGCTACGAAGGGCGCGTCGTTTTCCAGCATCCGCCCTGTGAAGTAGTCGGCAACGACTATCGTGAAGGTCAGCGTGACCTTGACGACCTCGAGACCCAGTCAGCCGAGCACGGTCCCGCCTGGAACCAGATTCTGCTTTACTAAAGGCGAAGGCGAAGGCAAAGGCGATTCAGATTCAGAGACTTCATCAGTTTTGCTTTTGGAACTCGAGGTGTTCGAGACCGTCTCCGAGGGGTCCGGCGGCGAGCTGGGGCTGGCTGTTTGCCCCAGGTCTTGTTCTCGACCCTGACCCTGACCCTGGCCCTGACCCTGACCTGGTCCTTGACCTGGCAACGCCTTATCATTGCTGTCATCGTTGTCACCTGAAACTGGTGCCTCGGCGGACGACGATGACGAAGGAGAATGAGATGATGATGAATGCGAATCAGCTCCTGATTCAGACTCTGTAGGTGTAGACGATTTCTGATCAGCTCCTTCTCCATCTGCATCTGCATTGCTCTCACCCAAGTTGGCCGTCGCGTTCGTAAGGTCCGTGGTGTTCGTCGAGCTGCTGCTGTTCGTCGTCGACGACACATTGGTGTGGCTTGTGTTGCTGGTGCTACTCGAGTTAGTCGTGGTCGACGTGTTGGTTGCGCCACTGAAGTTGGTGACTGCAGATACAGTAGTATTCGTAAACGCTGTAGTGTTCGAAGTTGTGCTACTGTTGCTGCTCGTCGA
>JACLAC010013107.1_pt1 | contig 22023 bp, 9 predicted proteins | sample 8027881 | NCBI WGS metagenome assembly JACLAC01 (sample SAMN15725517, study PRJNA655200) | protist metagenome | isolation source: fluorescence activated cell sorting (FACS) single amplified genomes of... | place: Spain: Blaines Bay Microbial Observatory, Mediterranean Sea | collected 2016-01-19 | reverse complement strand
CCAGCGGCGACATCGATGCGGGTGAAAGCTACGTGGTTTTCGGGAATTCGAGTGATTTTGCCGCCGCGGTGGACCTGGCGACACTGGATAGCACAGATGGTTTTCGACTGGACGGCATCGACGCGGACGACTTGTCCGGTCGTTCGGTATCGAGTGCGGGTGACGTGAACGGGGACGGCTTCGACGACCTTATCATCGGAGCAGATTATGCGAATCCTGGCGGCGACAGCGGTGCGGGTGAAAGCTACGTGGTGTTTGGCGGGAACTTTACGGGCGGCGGCGAGACGCAGGTTGGTGACGCGACAGCAAATACACTGACAGCGAATCAGGGCGTGGAATCCGTCGATATTCTGGTCGGCGGTCAGGGCAGTGACACGCTGATCAGCGACGGCGGCCAGGACGTTCTGTACGGCGGCGAAGGGGCCGACACACTGGCCATCGTCAGCACCGCGTTTCAACGCGTGGCCGGTGGAAACGGCACGGACACACTGCGTCTGGATGGCAGCGGGCTGACGCTGGACCTGACCACACTGGCCGACAACACGCTGACCGACATCGAAGTCATCGATATCTCCGGCAGCGGAAACAACTCGCTGTCCTTAAATTTACTGGAAGTCCTCAACGTCAGCAGTCACTCGAACACGCTCGTTGTGATGCGTGACGCCGGCGACACTGTCAGTGTCGGAACCGGCTGGACGCAGGCCGGTGTCCAGTTAATTGACGGTCGGTTCTACCAGATACGCACCCAAGGCGCGGCGACCCTCGCAGTCCAAGAATCGGATTTTGATTTCGGCGATGCCCCCGATTCGGGCCTCGGAACAAGTGAGGCGAACTATGAGACAACCTTCAATAGCGGCGGACCACTACATGCGATCACTCCCGGCCTGTTCATGGGTGACACGGTCGATGGCGATAATGGAATGCAACAAGACTTCGCTGCGGGTGCGGACGATCGATTCTCGGCAGGTGAGGCGGACGATGAAGACGGTGTGCCCAATCCGCTCGATCTGCGGGGTACAATCAGAGCAGCTCCCACAGTCACCCTGCTGGTCACCAACACGACCGGTGCGATAGCCACGCTGGCGGGCTGGATTGACTACAACAGGAACGGCGTGTTTGAGAATGTCACGGAGCGTGCCACGGTTACAGTGGCGACAGGCACTACGGATGGCCGCGTCACGCTGACATTCCCGTCAATTCCGGACGGCTCGGCGGGTAAGACTTACGCGAGGTTCCGGTTAAGCACCGATGTGGCATTCGCGGCCAACCCCGGTTCAATCGGAGTCGCTACTGATGGTGAAGTAGAGGACTACGTCTTCTCGATCACAAGCTTCGGCGGAACACCGGTCGACAACAACAAGTCCGTAAAGATCGCCAGCAATGCGGGGGGCTTACCGCCGCTGCCTCCTGGAATTGGCGGCTTTGATAATTTCGGCATTGCTGCAGCGTCGATCGGAGATTTGGACGGCGATGGTGTAACTGACTTGGCCGTTGGTGCTAAAGGGGACTCTACTGGAGGTCGAAGTCGCGGTGCGGTTTACGTGCTCTTCCTGAACAGTGACGGAACGGTCAAGTCATCCACGACAATCGCAAGCGCGACGAACGGGGGACCGGCACTGGCCGATGAGGACTTATTCGGCACATCAGTAGCGGCACTTGGGGACTTGGACGGCGATGGTGTAACCGACTTGGCCGTCGGTGCCCGCCGTGACGATACGGGGGGCGAAGATCGCGGTGCAGTGCATATTCTTTTTCTGAATACTGACGGTACGGCGAAGGGGTCGACAAAAATAGCTAGTGGAACGGGTGGAGGGCCTGATCTAGTTGACGGCGATCGTTTTGGAAACGCTGTGGGATCACTCGGTGATCTGGATGGGGATGGCGTCGTTGATCTGGCTGTAGGAGCCCTTTTCGATGAGACTGGGGGAGCGTACCAAGGAGCCGTGTATGTACTGTTCCTGAACGGAGATGGTACGGCGAGAGCTTCGACGAAGATCGCGAGCAGCATCAACGGCGGGCCGACACTGGCAAATGATGATCGCTTCGGCTGCTCGGTCGCATCTCCTGGTGATTTGGACGGGGACGGCGTGGCCGACTTGGCCGTAGGCGCGTCCCATGACGACACCGGCGGACCGGACCGCGGTGCGTTGCATATGCTGTTTTTGAAAGCAGACGGCACGGTGAAGTCTTCGACGAAGGTTGCTCACGCCACTGGAACCGACGCGAGCTTCGCTGACGACGATCGCTTTGGGTGCGCTGTCGGAGTACTCGGCGATCTGGACGGGGACGGTGTTGCTGATCTGGCTGTCGGCACTGACGGTGACGACACAGGTGGCGAGAACCGAGGCGCCGTTCACATCCTTTTGTTGAACACGGATGGCACTGTGAAAGATGTGACAAAGATCGCCAGCGAAACGAATGGTGGTCCGACTCTGACCAATGCTGACCATTTTGGCAGTTCGGTAGCATCGCTGGGTGATCTGGACGGTGATGGGGTGGTCGATCTGGCAGTTGGGGCTTCTCAGGATAACACTGGTGGCAGTGCCCGTGGTGCGGTCCACGTCCTGTTTTTGCGAGGACCTCAACCCGAAACGCTGTCACTGCCCGCGGGCGGTGACAGCTACCAGGTGCTAACCGCTGGGTCGGATCTGGTCGTGCGATTCGCAGGTGGAGCGGAGCAGTTTCGGCAGTCGGCTGCTTCAATTTCATCGCTGACAATCAACGGCTCGCCCAACGCTGAAGTTGTGACCGTTCTTAACGACGCCGGAGTCGTGGCAACTCCAATTTCATTCATCGGTGGAGACGGAAACGATCGATTTGACGCTACGCTGGCGATGGGACCAGTCACACTGGACGGCGGAGGTGGTGACGACACGCTACTGGGGGGCCTCCAGAATGACATAATGGACGGCGGAGACGGAGCCGACCTGGTCGAGATCAGCGGCCCCAACATCATAGTCACGAATAGTTCCGCTTCCCGCACGGACGTGGACACACTGACATCCGTCGAAAGACTGATACTCGTTGCCAGCGGAACGGGCAGCATGATCGACGCCAGTGGCTTCACGCTGGGACCGGTCACGATAGTTGGAAGCGGCGGAGCAGATACGTTGAAGGGCGGTTCCGGTAACGATCTTATCCTGGCAGGTAGCGGTCGAGATTCAGTCAGCGGTGGGGCGGGAAACGATTTCATTATGGGCAATTCGGGCAGTGACACTCTGTCCGGTGACAGCGGCAATGACACAATCCTGGGAGGCCGTGGTCGAGACTCAATCGATGGGGGGGCGAACCCCGATCATCTGCGAGGCGGCGGCGGCGGCGACACCATCAGAGGTGGAGATGGCAACGATCGGGTAATGGGCGGAGCCAGTCGTGACGTTCTTGACGGAGACGACGGATCGGACACTTTGCTGGGAGGGGGAGGGCGAGACAATCTCGCTGGCGGTCTCGGTGCAGACAATCTCAACGGCTCAACCCGCGACGACACCTTCAACCAAAAGGTTGGACCGGACACTCTGATTGGCGGACAGCGACCATCAGCGAGACCTGCCCCAGTCACATTGCTGGCCACTTCATCGAACAGCAAGAACGAGCCACCACGTTCCCCCACGTTGATCGCGTCCGCCAAAGCCCCGGAAGACATCGATGACGCCTTTGGAGATTCACTCTTGCCAAAACTGCTGGAGCTGTAAGTCGAACCACCCACATCAAACGGAAACACCAGAAAACAACTCGTGGAGACACGAGTTACGTAAGATACCTTCAGCTCAAAGGGGGCGGGGGCGTAGGTGAAAAAATCAGCCCCCGTAACAGCGATCCGTTCCAGAGTCCTTCCACACCCACCACATCTCCCGCAGCCAGCCCGCGTCTGGACTTCGGCGTCAGCCCGAACTGTACCAGCAGGGTGCGGGAGTGATGATCAGGATGGCGGTGCAGTCGGCATGGTTTCGGGGTGATATGCAGGGGATGTAGACTTCAATGCTGAGTTGGCGAGTTCACCACAATGCCGTGCGGCTGCACAGCTCTCTGGGCAACCTGGCCCCCAGAGAATTCGCTGAGTCCCGCCAGGCAATTCCGGACAGATAACGACTACCGATTTTCTCACCAAAGATGGTTCAGAAAATGGAGGCAGGTCATCTTGCCTAGTTCTCGGCGACCACTGGATTTGATTTGACAAACAGACGGATGATCTGCAGAGAGGATTACTTCACAGTGATCTCGTTCAGGTTTCCCGTGCTGGAAGCGAAGGTCTCAGTTTCGACACCAAGGTTCTGCAGCATGGTAACGAACAGATTGCTGAGCGGCAGGTTGCGCTCGCGGCTGAACGCGAGGTGTTGGCCATGGCGGAAGCCGCCGCCGGCCAGCAGGATGGGAAGATTGGTGGTGTCGTGAATGTTCGCGTCCCCGAGATTGCTGCCGTAGAGAATCATGGTGTTGTCCAAAAGTCGCTCACCATTCTCGGGCTTAGCCGCGAAGTCATCGATGAGCTTTCGCAATTGTATGAGATGTTCCCGGTCTGCGGCCTCAAGCTGCCGCAACTTCTCCTCGTTCTGGCCGTGATGGCTGAGGTTGTGGTAGGTGGTGGTGGTCTCTTTCTGATTAGGTAGGCGTAAGACCGGAGCGCGGAATGAATCCACGATCAGCGTAATGATGCGGGTCGAGTCGCTCTCGAAGGCAAGCTGTGTCATGTCGAGCATGAGTTGAAGCTGGTCGAAGAATCGCTTGCTGTCGCCGATGTCCGCAGGCGGAGTTCGGTTCGTCTTCGGCTTCGGTCGCTGCTCCCACTCGCCGGCAGTTTGCAGACGCTGTTCCACCTCGCGCACCGAGGTGAGGTATTGATCGAGCCGCTCTCGGTCGGCGGCGGGCAACGTGCGGTTGAAACGCTTGGCTTCGAGGTTGAGCGTGTCCAGAATGCTGCCGCGCCGGCGAAGACGATCGAGTTGACGTTGCACGTCGCCGGGGGCGCCCTGAACAAACATCTTCCGAAACACGTTCGCCGGGCTGGTTTCAGGTGGAAGCAGGACTCCGTCACGCGTAAACGAGAGGCTGCGTTTCGCCGCCTCACTCGGTCGAGCGACGCCCAGATTCAGTGTACGGAATCGCGTCGACTGGGGAAGTTGTTCGGCTGCGAATTGATCCAGTGAGACCGTGTTGCGAAAGCCGAATTTGAACGCGCCCGGGGCGGCCGTAAGGAAGCAGTTGTCGGTGCTGTGCGCGCCATCCACGCCGGGATGGGATAGACCGCTGAAGACGGTGAATTCGTCGCGCACGTCCGACAACAATTCAAGATACGGCGAGGGCTTGTAGTCTTGCCCCATTCCTGTCGGCGCGAAGTACTTCGGAAGGAGACCGAGGTTGTTGACGATCACGAGCATACGCCGCGGTGCCACGACCGGTGTCGCCGCGCGGACCAAAACCGGACGCATGCATTCCAGTGCCGGCAGGGCGAGACTGACACCCATACCCCGTAGGAATGCACGACGCGGCAGGTGTGATGAGGCGGTGGAAATGTGTGGTCCGTTCATTGATTGACCATCCCTTGGTTTGCTCCCAGAAAGATCCTGCTATTTATCAGCGCCATCATCAGGTCGCGTACGAGGTAATCATTGTTGGCGCAGGCATCCAGTATTGACTCGATCTCGGCTCGGTCTCCGAAGCGAACAGGCGTGCCAGTGGCGTAAACTGTGAACTGGTTGAGAAGATTGCGAGCGAGTTGGCGCGAGTCGTCCCGTAGCAGAGCCTTCAGGTCGTGGATATTGTCAAACTGGCGACCATCGACGAGCCTACCGCTGGCGTCCACTTTCGATGCGATTGTGTAGCTGAAATCGTGGCCGGCGCGGTCGATGCCGGACACGCGTCCTCCTGTTTCCAGGCCGCGATAGTGTGCGCGCCATGCGCCGAAGACATCGAAGTTTTCAAGCGCAAGACCCACGGGATCGAACTTTGCGTGACAGCCAGCGCATGTTTTTGATGCGGTGTGTTTGGCAATCAGTTCCCGAATGGTTTGCGCGCCACGGATGTCAGGTTCTACGGCAGGGATACCTGGAGGCGGCGGCGGTGGCGGCTGGCCGATGAGGCGGTCCATGATCCAGACGCCGCGCAGCACAGGCGAGGTGCTGGTTCCGTCCGCGGAAAGCTTCAGAACGGACGCCTGCGTGAGCAATCCGCCGTAAGGGCTGCTCCTCGGCAGGTCAACACGCTGTAAGTTCGATCCTTTCACTTCATGCAGTCCGTAATGCCTTGCGAGGCGATTGTTCACGAAGGCGAAGTCTGCGTCAATCAACGAATGCGCGGGAAGATTGTCGCGAATCATCGTCGCGAAAAAAGCTCGGGTCTCACGGCCCATCGACTCGACAAGGTAATCATCCAGCCGATACTCCGGATAAAGGCGAACGTTGGGTTCATCCCGGCGCAGCTCGCTCAGGTTGAGCCAGCTATTGGTGAAATGTCCGACGAAGTGATCAAAGCCGTCGCCCGCGATGAGACGTTGTGCTTGTGCTCGAAGCGTCGTCGGATCACGCAGTTTCTGGTCCTGAGCAAGCATGATTAGTTCTGCATCGGGACGCGAGTTTGTTAGAAAATGCGATAGCCGGTTGGCAATCGTGAAATGATTGTCGCTTGTCATCGGCTCGCGCAGGTACAGAAAAAGATTGGAGCAGAGAAATGCCTGATAACCGGACTGCAAGGCCTCGGCGAGCGTCTCGCCGCTGTTCAGTTCTCCGAGAATAAGTTCCTCGAATGGTGCGATGGCATCCTCCGGCACGGGCTCACGCGCGGCAAGCTCGATGAAACGGCGTAGTAGCCGTTTGGCTTCTGCCTGCGGATTATCCGATTTCACTTCAACGCCAAGGTCATCAAACAGCACCCGATGCGAGGCGGGAGGCCACGTTTCTGGCGAGAGGGGACCTTCAATCTCGAGCCACCGGAAAGCGACGCCCGGCTGCCCGCCTTCCGGGAAGGGTGGGTAACGGTAGTACCCCGTTTTCCCCAGTGCGTCGATCTGTGGTGAAGGCAACCCAAGCAGCCCGTATTCGATCGTCTGCCCCTCCTGCAGGTACACGACTGTTTCGTAGACACTTTGCTCAGGCAGAATGTCGATGATGCCGCCCGTGGGTCGTACGTTCTCAGCAATGTCGTGGTTGGTTGGTTTGCGGGCACGAAACGTCATCGGCACCGAACGCGTGCCGGTCTGGAGAACAAAGTCTTTCAGTTGCACCACAGAACGTGCGGAGAAACGAACGCGGTATTCCCCCGATGTGTGAGCGATCACTTTGTCGGGCCACAGTGCGTATGGCCATCCGGGGGATCGAAACAGAGCCAATTCAACCGATGGATCCGGTTCATTTGTCTGTCCTTTCGGAGGTGATCTTAATTCCAGGTCGATACCCTTTGAGTCACGAGTAAAGAACAATGATTCCCTGCCGCCAGCGAGGTACCATTTGGAGGCCAACTGTTTACCTTCGACACGGCGTTTTTCCACCGGTGGTGGATCCTTGGTGGAAACGATGGCTGAAGAAAGAGCGATTTCCACTGCATCGAGATACGCCATGAGTTGCAGACGCGACATGTCGAGCGAGCTGGAAACCTTGTCGCAATGATGGCTTTGGCGATCGTGAGGCAAACGGTCGAGAATGTCGAGATGCGGAAGGTGCAGGAGGTCACGCAAGTTCTGTTGGAACTCGATGCGGTTCAGACGACGCATCGGACCTCGCCCGCTTGTGACAATTTTTGCGAGGTCTGCTGTCGCGAGAGGACGGCGCAAAGCCGTGACCATCAATGCTCTTTCAGACTCGGGCAAGTCGTTGGGCGCGGGCGGCATCTCGCCCTTCCTAATGCGATCGTGAATTTGAATCCAGCGATCCTGTGTGGCACGATCCTCAAGGTCAAAAGCCAGCGAAGTCAGGTCCAGATTACCTTTCCTGGACGAGTTGTCGTGGCAACCAACGCAGTTCCGTTTGAAGAGCGCAGCGGCGGGCGCAGGAAGCTCATCAGCGCGCAGCACAGACGTGGCGAGCAGCAGGCCAATGAGGAGTGTGAAGGTAGATTGAGTCAGCGGAGCGAGGCCGTAATCGACAATGTTGGATAGAATGACTTTCGCGTTGTTTATGTCGACGGCGTTGAGTGCAGTCGTGATCCTTCCTATGACCGCGTTGACATGGGTGTCAATTTGCGTCTGAGTCCAGTTTCCAGAATAGATGTCGATGTACGGGCCGGTGAAATCGGGAAGAAAATCGTTTGGACCAATGGCAATCGCGACATGCGAAACCTTGTTGGCGGCAATCTGTCCTGCGAGCCCCGTATGCTGTCCGTCACTCAACAGCGTCGCCGTGGTCGCGCCGTAGCGACCCCAGTTGTACTCGTACCCGTTGCGACGTGGCTCGCCCCAGGTGTCAGCGACGTTTTCCTTAAGAATCCCCAGCGGGATGTCGGCGGACCGGTACTCCCCGAGCAGTTCTACCCAGCTCTGGGCGTAAGGGTGAGTCTCGTTCAGGTATTCATCTACGAGACTGTCACCCGCCATACCAAAGCCAGTGACCGTGAGCATGAGCCGATCTTCAAATGTCTGGGCGTTCCGCCCGAGCTGATGTTGCCCTTCGGAATTACCACAGACGGCCATCTCAAAACCGGAACGAGAGCGCCGCCGCGATCGATTCAGCCATGTAATGCCGAGCATGGTTTGAGTCTCAGTTGTGTCTGTACGACCTGGGACACTGGGATGGGACGCAATTGCAGGCAGATGACCTGCCTCGTGAATGAATCCAGTTTTTAAGTGGTAGTCTGGTTGGTCAGAACAGCTTCTGGTGCTGGGTGGTCTAGTTGTTTGCCTCAACGGAGACCGATCTGGAAAACGACAGTGGATAGTATCGCTGTCCATCTTTTCGCAAGCAGTCTCGCGGTTCAGCTCGACCCAGCTAATTTAACTCCTTCAGGTGCCAACTCTCCGGACACCACATTGCCTTACCGCTGCTCTCGCTGCAACGGTTCCGGTTCAGCAGCCGCTCAACAGTGCTGACGGATCAGTGGTTCGTAATACGAAACGCTACACACTGACACGTCGCGTTGCCACCGCCACGATTCAGATCACCATCCGTGGCATTCTGCGACACGGAAAAAGGAAAAACAGCGATTACGGCCTGCCGGCACAGTTCGGGCTGACGCCGAAGTCCAAACGCGGGCTGGTTGCGAGTGATCCGGGTGAGGCGGTGGATCCTCTCGATGAGCTTTGAAAGGAGCGTGACCAATGGAACTGCTGGCCGTGGCGTTTGTGATTCTGTTTCTCGCCGGCTGTTTCAGCTTGAGCGACTCAACTGGCGGCAGTGCCTGCGTCGACGACGTTGACGAGGACGGCCCGTGGGATGAGACCGACCCGCTGTTCTATGAGATGCACGACGAGGCGATGGACTTCTGAAAGAAGAAACTCTCAGGTCACACAATGCCGCCCGCGAACGCTGTCATCATCACGTAGATTGTCAACAACAGCAGACATCCAAGAGCAATCGCCGACGCGATATGCAATCCCGCACGGGGATTCTTTCGGGATTTCAAAATCAACCCATACACCAGCTGTGCCGGGGCAATCCATATGCAGGCCCCAATGTACGCTAGTGTGGGGTATGCCAATTCGCCAAGTGGTCCCATGTTGTAAACCGCCATGAAGAAGACGGGCACACACGGGACCAACAGCAGCGGAGACCAGATTGCCCGGATAACAGGCGGAGGCGCGTCTTCGGTAACATCCATGTCCGGTAACTGAGGCATTGCTGCACTCCCTCGTTACAGGCTGACGAGACCGTTGTCATGGTGGGTCTCACGGAAGTTGACAGAGCGATGAGTATACATCCCCAGCATGTCACCCCGAAATGATGCTGCGTGCATTGGTAGCTAACACGACGCCGATGAGATCGTCACTTCCGCAGCCTGCTGGCACAGTTCGGGCTGACGCCGAAGTCAAAAACGCGGGCTGGCTGCGGGGGAGGTGGGCGAGGCGGTGTGACAGATTGGCGAAGGATCAACCGGCTGAGATTACGATGTTTCAGATTTCGGAAGTGCAGGAATCGCCTGCATTTAACGGTCGGCGGAGTTTTTTGATCCTTCGGGACCAGCCGGGGGTGTCCTAGCATCGCACAGGCTCGGATGTCATGAGCCAGCACGCAACAACACAAAGCACGCGAATTCGGTTTCTGCTCACTGAGTTTTCTCCGCCGGGTTCCCCGCCCGGCGAGACATCTGATCTCTGTCAACGATCATCCGGCCTTGCTGAATGACTTAGTCGAGCACGTTTCAGGCAAGAATGCCGTCGACGACCTTGCCACCGACATCAGTCAATCGAAAATCACGACCCTGAAATCGATAGGTCAGTTTCTGGTGATCAATTCCAAACAGGTGCAGTAGCGTGGCGTGAAGATCGTTGACATGCACTTTGTCTTTGACGGCGGCGTAACCGAGTTCGTCTGTTGCACCATACCTCAGGCCGCCTTTGATCCCGCCTCCGGACATCCACATAGAGAACCCCTTGATGTGATGATCACGACCGGAACCCTGCGCCATGGGAGTGCGGCCAAATTCGCCGCCCCAGATGATCAGAGTGTCGTCGAGCATGCCCCGTTCTTTGAGATCCTTCACGAGTGCCGCCGAGCCCTGGTCGACCAACCTTGCGGTGAATTCGGCCCCCTTCTTTATCTCCCCATGATGATCCCAACCACGGTGGTACAACTGAATAAAGCGGACGCCGCGCTCGGCCAGTCGGCGTGCCAGCAGGCAGTTGGATGCAAAGCTGCCATCGCCACCTTGCGTCCCGTAGAGATCCAGAATGTGCTTCGGCTCACCAGAGATGTCCATCAACTCTGGAACAGACGTCTGCATCTTGAACGCGAGTTCGTATTGAGCGATTCGCGTCGCGATTTCCGGATCGTGAAAAGTCTCGTTGCTGGCACGGTTGAGCGACTGAATTGCACGAATCACTTCGCGTTGCTGCTGAAGAGTGACGCCTGCCGGACTGTTGACGTACAGCACCGGGTCGCCCTTGGATCGAAACTCGACTCCCTGGAAACGACTCGGAAGAAATCCGCTGTGCCACTGACGAGAGGCGATTGGCTGCGACTGTCCTCCTCCAACGGAGGTCATCACGACATAGCCTGGCAGGTCATCACAGTCGTTTCCCAGACCGTATTGCAACCATGAACCCATCGACGGCCGCCCTGAAATACTGGTCCCAGTATTCATCAGAGTGTGAGCCGGGTCGTGGTTGATCTGATCAGTGTGCAGCGAATTGACGATGCAGATATCGTCGGCGACTGACCCGATATGCGGCAGAATGCTGCTGACTTCAAGTCCCGACTTGCCGAACGCTTTGAACGGATGCTGTGGCCCGAGGCACTTCAAGTTGTCTCGCTGCCCCTGCAATTGAGCAATCTGCTGCCCCCGCGTGAACGACTCGGGCATCGACTTGCCATCCAGTTCGGCCAGCTTTGGTTTGTAGTCCAGTGTCTCAAGATGCGACGAACCTCCCGCCATGCACAGGTGAATTACACGTTTGCACTTCGCCGGCAAGTGCAGCGGTCGAACCACACCCTTCCAGCGAGGAATCTCGATCTGGTCCGATTCAGCACTTGTCGTTCGACCAGCCGAGAAAAGCGAACTCATCGCCAATGTTCCAATGCCAGTTGATGATTGCCGCAAAAATGAGCGGCGACACTGTTCGAGTTGAATCGCTTCTGGAAGGTTCATGTCAGTCTTCTTTAGTAGTGGGGCGAATCTCATTCAGATCGTTAGTCGATACCGATCAGTTGCGTGTCATGAACTCGTGCATGTTGAAAACGGCTCGCGCGATCGACGTCCAGGCAGCCTGCTCAACCGTGTCGACGTCTGAGGGAACTGCCGAGAGTCCGGTGCTGATCAATTGCTGCGCTGCATCAGGAGCCAAGCGATATTTTTCCCGTTGTGACTTCAACAATGTCGCAACAATGGCTGCTTCCTGAGTTGTCACATTCCGGGAGAGAGCCCTTCGCATTATCCAGTCAGTCCTCGTCTGATCGGTCTCCCCTCCATCTTGTATGGCCTGCACGGCGAATGCGCGAGCCGCTTCCACATACGTCGGGTCGTTCAACAGCACTAAAGCACCTAACGGAGTATTCGACCGCGGACGCTCTGCCGTGCACTCCTCGCGGGACGGGGCGTCAAAAGCCTTCATTGCCGGGTGTAGAAACTGCCTCTGCCAGTGTGTGTAGAGGCCCCGACGGTACTGGTCGTCGCCGGTGTCCTGCCTGTAAGTGCGACGAGGAAAATTAAGGTGACGATACAGTCCGGCCGGCTGATAGGGATGCACGCTCCGTCCGCCAATGTGACGAACAAGGAGTCCGCTTACAGCGAGCGCATTGTCACGGACCAATTCGGCGTCGAGGCGAAAACGCGACTGCCGCGCCAGCAACCGGTTGTAAGGGTCAACATCTGCCAGTTCGTGACGAGGCAACGATGACTGGCGATAGGTTCTCGACATTACGATCAACTTGATCATGTGTTTGACATCCCAGCCGCTTTCGACGAACTCGACCGCCAGATTATCGAGCAGCTCTGGATACACCGGCGCTTCGCCCTGGGCGCCCATGTCGTCCAGCACCTTCGACAGGCCCGTTCCGAAATACAGCTTCCACAGTCGATTGACGAAGACTCGCGCGGTCAGCGGGTTGTCTCTGGCCGTGATCCATTCGGCCAGATCGAATCGTGATGATCGTTCATTATTCCGAATCTGACGGAGAAAATGAGGCACACCGGGTTCAACAACTTCGCCGGACTCGTCCATCCAGTTGCCGCGTGGCAAAACGCGAATTTCTCTCGGCGCCACGGCAACTGTAATCAATGAGGTACGCGTATGGTTCTTGACGAGTTGTTCTTTCTTCTTTTTTGCGGCATTCAGTTTCGCACGAACTTTCGCAAGACTCGGCGCGATCGTACGGAACCAGGTCGCCAATGTGGTCGACTGCTTAGCGCTTCGACTCTTTCCTTCCACCGCGAGAATCTGATGGATGTCGCTGGGGATCGCCGTCCCACCTCTAGCGTGCAATGGATGAGGTGACGACGTCACGAACAGGCGGAATCGACCGACGGTATGTTTGCCGTTGGTGTGATTCTGCTCGATGACAAAAGTCAACAACGTGTCTTTGGTGATGTCGACGGCGTTTACCGCTTCGACAACCATTGATTGCGAGTTTCCAACATCTGGCAGAATTGCCCAGCCCCAGCTGCTCCCTTTTACGTCGTTGTCAATCGCGCTGGCGGCATTCCAGACGCCATAGGGCGTGACGTTGCCAGCCAGCTTCTGCTCGATCGTCGCCGTCGCGTTCTGCAACGAGATATTTTTCACTGCTGCTGGCTTGTCACTTGTCAGTCGGACGCGAAACTCGCTGATAACAAAGTTGCCATTACCCGCTCGCCCGGGACCATTCTGCGGTAGAGACTTGTCCGGCAGCACTTCGACGCGAAACCCAGTGACTCGCGGGACGGGCGACTTCGCGGTAATCGTGTAGGTGTTTTGATCTGGGTTGGCACCGCTCGCAAGAATTGACTGATCCTCTTGAACGGTGAGTTTCGTTTTGTGAAGCGCCGTTGTCGACTTTGACATGACGATGTGCCATTCGGTGTTCCGGCCGACCGTATCATTTTCCCACGCGAGCAGCTCCGCAGCCAGCTCGCCCGTTGGCGTGTCGAGTTGTTTTTGCAGATCAGCGATCAGCGTTTCAACGGGCCTCACGATCTCCGGCAGATCGTCATCGGGCACGTCGACGCGAGGCCCCCAGTCACCGGTTCGATTCGCCCCGGAATACAATCCGCGTTCCTTGATGTCGGCAAAGAATGCGGCGAAGCGATAAAAGTCCTTCGTCGTGAACGGATCAAACTTGTGGTCATGACATTCCGCGCAGCCGAGAGTCGAGCCCATCCAGACGGCGGAAGCGGTCCGCACACGATCGCTGGCATACTTCGCGAGATACTCTTTGGGCTGGACGCCCCCTTCGGCGGACATCATCCCGAGCTTGTTATAGCCGGAGGCAATCAATTGATCGCGGGTCGGTTCGGGCAGCAGGTCGCCGGAAAGCTGCTCGCGCGTAAAACAATCAAATGGCATATTGCTGTTGAACGCGTTGATCACGTAGTCGCGAAATGGCGAAACGCTGACGAGCTGGTCTCCGTGGTAGCCGACAGAGTCGGCGTATCGGACCAGATCGAGCCAGTACATCGCCATGCGTTCGCCATAGTGCGCCGACATCAGTAATCGATCGACTTGATTCTCCCATGCATTGTCCGAGCTCTCGGCCAGGAACGCTCGGACGTGCTCTGGTTTCGGAGGAAGTCCCGTCAAGTCAAAGGTCAATCGGCGAAGGAGAATCCGGCGCTCGGCTTCTTTAGACGGTCGAAAACCGTCGCGTTCCAGTTGCGCCAGAACAAACAAGTCGATTTCACCAGATGGCCAGACTTTGTCGTTCGTCTCCGGGGCGGAATGTCTGACCGGGCTGACATAGGCCCAGTGGTCCTTCCACTCTGCACCCGTGCGAATCCAGTCAGCCAGAACTTTCTTCTCGCTTGCAGTGAGCTGCTTCGGATGATCGGCCGGCGGCATCACCACATCGGCATCATCAGAATTGATGCGCCGGATCACTTCGCTCTCTCCCGGTTTTCCCGGCACGATTGCAAATCCGTCATCAAGTCTGGCAAACGCACCGGCGCGAGTATCGAAGTGCAGACCGCCCTTTTCGTCGTCGCCTCCTTGTCTCTGTTCGTTGTCCGGTCCGTGACAGGCGTAACACTTGTCCGCAAGGATTGGACGCACATCGCGGCGAAAGTCGATGTCCGCCGCGACACACGTGTTCGCAGCCGCTACTACGGCCAGCAGAAGGGCCCATCGCTGTCTGCACACGTGAAATCTGACGTGATGCCAGCGGGCCCGGATCACAGAGTGCAGAACATGGGGCGTTCGCGCACGCGTGGCGTGTCTGCTGTGAAGCAAGTCTGGCAGTTCAACGCCGATACAAGTGTCGGCGTCGTAAAAATGAACACACCTTGTGTGCACACGTCCTACTGAATTGTTCATTTCATATTCTCCGCTGACAGCGATGCAATGAGATCGCGATTCAAGCTACTGTCCATTGTGGGAGTTTATCATGGACCATGCGAAGATCTCGAATGTCCGAAGCGGCGGTGGATGTAGCCTGGGGAGCTGACGGTCGCCGGGACATGGGATGATCACACCTTACGAATTTCGACCGCCTTCGGCAGGCAAAAGGTAAAGTTGTTAAGGAGATAAGCGGTAAGTTCTGGCCAGACGGAAACCGAGACAGCCGTAGAAGTTGCTCCGGAGGTCCGGCTGGGAGTAGTTACGGGTGGCGGAACGTACGTACCACGACTGATCGTTGATCGCGCCTCCACGCAACACGCGGCCAAAACCCGAGGCTGGCCCAGTCGGATCAGTTATCGAATCACTCGGATAATCCCCGAGCCAATCCTGACACCACTCCTGCACGTTGCCGTGCATGTCATAAAGACCCCACGCGTTCGGCTTCTTCTGACCAACGGGATGTGTCCTCCTGTCGGAGTTCTTGTCGTACCAGGCGTATTGCTCCAGCTTGGACGCATCGTCGCCAAAACTGTACTTCGTCGTCGTCCCCGCACGGCACGCGTACTCCCACTCAGCCTCGGTCGGCAACCGATACACGTAACCCACTTTTTTCTCCGCTGGCAGCTCGCTCAGCTTACGACAGAACTCGACAGCGTCATCCCAACTAACCTTTTCAACAGGGTTCTGAGAACCCTTGAAATGACTCGGAGTCGTTCCCATCACTGCCTCGTACTGCTCCTGCGTCACCTCGTGCTGACCAAGCTCAAACGCCTGCGTCAAAGTTACCTGATGAGCTTTGTGGTCTTTGCTCATCGTAAACGTACCGGCCTGAATCGGCACGAAACGCATGCCGATGCTGTTCACAACCGGGACAACGGCCTTTGCTGATGGCTCGTCACTCCCATTCGGAGTCTCCGGTGACGATACAGTTTCCTCCGAGGCTGTCGGCTGATCTTCCGGCTTCGTATCCGACCCGCAACCCGTCATGTCAACGAGCAACAGAGCAAGCAGTAGATGCCTCATGGCGACGGCCTTTCCCGATCGATCTCACGGAAGTTTACGCAGCCTGAGTCTACATCCCCTGCATGTCACCCCGAAACCACGCCGACGGCACCGCCATCCTGAGCGGTCACTTCCGCAGCCTGCTTGCACAGTTCGGGCTGACGCCGAAGTCCAGACGCGGGCTGGCTGCGAGGATACGTGCCTCGATTGGCCGACAGCCGGTCTCCCAAAGAAACTCCAGCAGGTCTCGGAATTCCCGATCCGGAATTGCATCCAAAAGTGTCTGAAACTCAGCCGGCGAATAGACGACTTCGCGTCGTCGCCTCGGCGGCTTGTCCTCCAATCTGGGCAGAGGCAGCCTCACGAGCAGGCGTTGATTGACGGCCCAATGGAACGCCCTCTGCACATAACTGATCGCGTCGTTTCGCGTTGTATCACCCCACGTCGCATGGTCGCCCATCCACGTGGTGATGTAACTCGGCTCCAGCTTCGAAACGACGAGACTCTTTGGCAACGTTCTCGCAAACGAACTGAGATACCGGCGTGCAGCGTCATACGTCGCCGCAGAGCGATTCTTCTGAACCCAAGACAGATAGAGATCAAATAGTCTATGGACTGTCGTCGTGTGAGAATCTAACTCATCTGGCGACGCTATGAGTTGCTGATACTTCGCCCATGCCTGCTTCTTATCGCGGCCCAGATTGATCTGCTTGCCGCGAATCTGAACGTACCAACTCTTCGTGAATTTCCGAAAAAACGGCTTCGGCTGTCGCATCGTAAACCCTCCAGTCAATCAAACACGGAAACACGTCGTGCGGACTGAAAGGTTCGCCAGAGTCCACAGGCTGGTACCCTGTGGGCTCTTTTCTCTGCAATAACTCTGCAATCATGGACTTTGAATCGACGTAAGTCCAATCGGGACGACAGGATTTGAACCTGCGACCTCTGCACCCCCAGTGCAGCGGACCTGAGTTTGAAGGTGTTGAAAACACTGATGTTACGGCGACGCCCGGTATCGCTTGCGTCGCTGCTTGCCCTTCGGCTCCAAATACTGATGGTGGTGTCGAACTGAAATTGCCTGCTGAACCCAGCGTGATTGTCACTTTAACCATGATCGAACGCCTGCCGCTGACCGACGAACAGAAGGCTGAAGCTGTCCGTCGGTTGCTTGGCTCAAAGTGACGCTTGAGGTCATGTCGTTGTTGCTCAGCGTCGTCCTACACCCCCGGTGCCCCCCATTCGTGTCGGTGCCACATATTACTAGGTTCCCATCTGCCGCTTTATGGTGATTTCGGCTGAGGTAGCTCCTGAGTCACGTGGAGGGACTCTGAAACTGATCGCTGTTAAGGGGGGCTGACTTTTTGACCCACACCCCCGCCCCCTTTGAGCTGAAGGTACCTTACGTAGCTCGTGCGTTCACGAGCCGTTTTCAGGTGTTTCCGTTTTGGGGTGATTCGTCGATGCGATCAGAGTGGCGTGCAGCACGTGTTCAGAACGGTGCAGTTGATAACGGTCTCTGGAACCTGCCTGGCACAGTTCGGGCTGACGCCGAAGTCCAGACGCGGTCTGGCTGCGTGTGAGGCGGGGACATGTCACCATGTAAGCAGCCATTACGTGCGTGATGTTATCTTGGCCTGCAGTTTTTCCAGAACAGTGCGGACCAGTCCAGGGCCTGTTGGCGGACCTGGTCGTTGATCGTTGGGTCCGCATGGATCACTTTCCGCAGGTCGTCGACCGAGAAGAAGCGGGGCGCGTGGAATGTCAGATACCCGCGCGTCTCGTTCTGCACTTTCAGCTTCAGTGTCCACGATCGAGCGTCCCACAACTTCATTGCCCCGTCCGCACTCGCCGAGGCCAGTCGCTTTCCATCCGGACTGAAACACACGCTGATGACTTCGCTGGTATGCCCTTCCAGTGTGAGTGTCTCCTGCCCAGTAGTCGCGTCCCACAACTTTACCGTGTTGTCAAGGCTCGCCGAAGTCAACCGCTTCCCGTCCGGGCTGAACGCTACGCTCCTGACCCAGTGTGTATGTCCTTCCAGCGTGTGCATCTCCTTGCCCGTGGCCGCGTTCCACAAACGGATTGTGTTATCCCAACTTCCCGAGGCGATGCGCTTGCCATCCGGGCTGATGCTCACGCTGGTGACCGGACGTGTATGTCCTTTCAGGGTGAAGGTCTCCCGCTCTGTGGCCGCGTCCCACAACTTCACCGTCCCGTCCGCACTCGCCGAAGCGATGCGCGTGCCATCCGGGCTGAAACTCACGCTCCAGACATTACCCGTATGTCCCTTGAGAGTGTGGACTTCCTCGCCCGCCGACACGTCCCACACCTTTACCGTATGGTCCCAGCTCGCCGAGGCGATCCGCTTCCCGTCCGGGCTGAAACTCACACTGTTGACAACCCCCGTGTGCCCTCTCAGTGCGAGTGTCTCCTGGCCCGTGACTGCGTCCCACAACTTCACCGTTTTGTCCCGACTTGCCGAGGCAATCCGCTTCCCGTCCGGGCTGAAACACACGCTCTCGATTCGGTTGGTATGCCCTTTCAGTGTGAGTGTCTCCTGCCCCGCGGCCGCGTCCCACAGTTTCACCGTGTTGCCACGACTCGCCGAGGCGATCCGCTTCCCTTCCGGGCTGAACGCTACGGCGTGCCCTTTCAGCGCCAGCGATTCCTGTCTCGTGAACGCGTCCCACAACTTCACCGTATGGTCCGCACTCGCCGAGGCGATCCGCATGCCGTCCGGGCTGAATGCCACACGAACGGTCGGGTCGGTGTGTCCTTTCAAAGTGAACGACCCTTGCCCCGTGGTCGCGTCCCACAACTTCACCGTCCCGTCATTGCCCGCTGAAGCGATCCGCTTGCCGTCCGGGCTGAACGCCACGGCGAAGGGCCAGCTTGTGTGTTCTTCCAGTGTAAGCGGCTTCTGATCGGTGACAACATCCCACACCTTTACCGTGTTGTCATGACTCGCCGAGGCCAGCCGCCTCCCGTCCGGGCTGAAGGAAACGCTAGTAACATAGTGTTTGTGTCCTGTCAGGGTGCGTGTCTCCTGGCCCGTGGTCGCGTCCCACAACTTCACCGTACGGTCCCAGCTCGCCGAGGCGATTCGCTTGCCATCCTGGCTGAAACTCACGCTGGTGACATTACTCTTATGTCCCTTGAGTGTGTGTAGTTCATCGCCCTTCGACGCGTCCCACAAACGGATTGTCTGATCCAGACTTCCCGAGGCGATGCGTGTGCCATCCGGGCTGAAACTCACGCTGTTGATACGACCCGCATGTCCCTTGAGGGTGTGGAGTTCCTCGCCCGTCGACGCGTCCCACAAACGGATTGTGTTATCATTACTTCCCGAGGCGATGCGAGTGCCATCCGGGCTGAAACTCACGCTGAGGACACCACTCGTATGTCCCTTGAGGGTTTGGAGTTCCTCGCCCGTCGACGCGTCCCACAAACGGATTGTCTTATCCCCACTACCCGAGGCAATACGCGTGCCATCAGGGCTGAAGACCACGCTCCGGACCCAATCGCCGTGTCCTTCAAGGGTCAGGATTTCACTATGAGCGACGCGGTTCCAGTAATTCCATTCAAAGTCTTTGAAGGTCTCGCGTGCAGCGTGCCTGTCCAATAGATCGATCAGACGGCCGATGTTCCCTTTTTCCCAGTCCCGCCCTGCCAGCAGCATGTCCGAAAAGTAGGCATTCCGTTCGGCGTTCTTCCGCTCAGTTTCAGCCGTCTTGAAATTCTGCTCGGCCTGAGCCGCTTTGTCGTTCGCAAGTTCTCGTTGCTTCGCTTCGGCCAGCTGTGCACTGACGGCTTTCTCTTTCTCTTGAACAGCAACACGGTGTTGGCTCAGCGCTTGCTGATGATTTTGCTCCGCCAGAGTATGCTGACGACTTGCTTCAACTCGTTCCCGGTTAATCCAGAATGCGGCTCCCGTAACGACTGCCAGCATCAGCACGGCCGAGGCCGCCAGTCCCTGTTTCATTCGTTTTAATCGCATCTGACGCGCGTTCCGTTCGTCACGTGCAGTCGTCAGACGCCTGATCACATCCCGCTGCTCAGCGTTCGACTCGTCCAGCAGTGACAGGCCCAGTTCATAATCTTCCTTTCGTTCCGCACACAACGCATACGCCTGACGGGAACGCTCAATGCCCTCGGCAGCCGATGCGTTATCTGCCCACAATTCCACTGCCTGACCAAATCCGAACACGGCCTCGGAATACTGCATGTAATCGCCACTCTGCCCGGCAGCTTCCAGGGCTTCCTCAGCACGGACGGCCAGCTTCAGACTCTCCTGATGTGCCTCAAACTCACGCACCGCCTGCTGGAACTCACCCACCGTCTGATAACGATCCGCCGGGGCAGTCGCCATCGCCTGCAGCGCCACGCTCAGCAACTTACCCGTCGGATCCAGGTCCTGTATCCGCTCCCGGTCCGGATCGACAATCTCATTCTGCGAGGCCGATTTCATCGCCACCCGTGCTGATTTCCCCGCATGCGGTGCCTGGCCTGTCAGAAATCGGAACAGGATCGCACCCAGCAGGTACACATCACTCCGCGGACCCACCAGGAACGGTGGATTGATCATCTCTGGAGCCATGTAACTGGGCGTACCACCCGGTGAAGCCTTCACGTCTTCACCGGGGACGCCAAGCACCGCCAGACCCCAATCCAGTACCAGCACCTCACCAAAACCACCGATCATGATGTTCTGAGGCTTCAGGTCACGGTGAATCACCCCTTCCGCATGAGCAAACGCGATCGCATCACACACATCAATCAGAATCTCCAGATTCGCGTTCAGCGAAAGAGTGTCGATTGTGTCGTCCCAGTCGCGACCTTTCACATTCTTCATGGAATAGAACAGTTCACCGCCGGCCGACTCGCCCACTTCGTAAATCGGAACGATGTTGGGGTGCTCCAGCTTCCCCGTCAGCATCGCCTCTGTCAGGAACTCGTCACGCACAGACTGATGACCGCTGGACTGCTGATGGATCTGTTTCAAAGCCACCTCGCGCCCCAGCGCCAGCTGACGCGCCAGATGCACTGTCCCCATTCCGCCCTCACCCAGCTTGTCCAGCGTCAAGTAGTCCAGATCACGATCAGGAGATTCCGTATCTGCTGCAGGATTACTTCCCGCATCCTCGATCGTTCTGTCAGCCGTCTGAATACTGCGTGGACGAACAGAGCGTGACTGAGAGAAGGACTCGTGGCGAGATGTCTGGTCACTTTCCGAATCTACTGCTGACTTCAGGCTGGTTGTGGACAATGTCCGATTCAGGTCCTGATGCTCCGGGGCCAGAGTCTGCGCAAAATCCTCGAGGACACCTTCCAGTTTCGCCGCCAGAGTCATTTCCGCGGCGACATCAGTGGTAGACGCCGCGTGAACGGTCTCGGGGTCATCAACCACGGTGCGTTCGCTTGCAGGATGCCCGGACGCATGCGGGCCCGCGATAGTCGCTTCTGCATCAGATTCCGCTACAGCAGATTCGACAGCCGGAACCGTTTGCTGTTCTGGTGACTCATCCGGTGAGTCATCCCTGTCGGGTGCGGGTGTGGTCGATTCAGGGTCTGGATGGCTGGTCATAGCAACAGACTCACAGATCAGGCTGAGTGACGGACACACCGCCCGGATCACGGACTTGATTGTCAGATCAGCATTCGAAGAACGAGAGCCCCGTTGGGTCCCATGGCTTCCTGCTCCGCTGAGTCTACATCCCCTGCATGTCACTCCGAAACCATGCCAACGGCATCGGCGTTCTGAGCGGTGAGGTCGTCACTTCTGCTGCCTGCTGGCACAGTTCAAGCTGACGCCGAAGTCAATACGCGGGCTGGCGGTGAGGGATCCGCTGGATGAACTGTGATGTGGGTGGGCCTGGAACTGGTCGCGGTTAAATGGGACAGGTCAGTGGCACAAT
>JACLAC010025080.1_pt1 | contig 22032 bp, 7 predicted proteins | sample 8027881 | NCBI WGS metagenome assembly JACLAC01 (sample SAMN15725517, study PRJNA655200) | protist metagenome | isolation source: fluorescence activated cell sorting (FACS) single amplified genomes of... | place: Spain: Blaines Bay Microbial Observatory, Mediterranean Sea | collected 2016-01-19 | reverse complement strand
TTTGAATTCCACTTTTGGCAACACCTGTTCTTTGTTATTTTGCTTCGGGACTTTTCCATATGATCTGGAAATAAAAATTCCATAGACGTAGATTTACAAAATCTATAAAAATCGCCTTTTGTATATTCACGTCCACCAAAATCACGCCTGGTAATGTCTTTCCAATCAATCTTCGATACTTCATTTCTATTTAAAGCAACCATGGCAATATATCTAAAGAAAATGAAAAAACCGGCAATTACTGCTATATTTGTCCATTTATTCTCCACTTGAATAGACATTTGTTCAATCCATGCTTCATCTTTTGACCCTTCGTATTCATTCACTACTGCTCCAGCATATGCATATGTAAATGGTGATAACCAATATGCAAATTTCCAATAGTCAGGAATTGAATTAAATGGAATAAAAATACCGCCAAATGTGAGCCAAAAGCCTTGGACGCTATTACTAACTCCATATGCGGCATCAAGTGTATCTAGGGTGATTGCTATGTAATCTGACACTGCATCAAACAGTGCAATGAAGAGAATATTCAAAAGAAAAAAATATGTCAAACGTCCATCACCGTCATTTAATCCAATCCAATAATACGTAATAAACACTAAAATTGCCCCCAAAATTGACATAATTGGCAGGCCAACTGCAATCTTTGCATAAAAATAGCTTTGTGGTGAATACATGCCATCCTTCGTTTCGTGATTAAAGATTTCTTTTTGTCTAAAATTAGTAGCTACGCTTTGTGCAGCAGTCGCCATGGCATTGTTTATTAATATTAATAATATTACCATTGAAACTGAATATGCCCTTTGATCCTCTCCTAAATCAGAGTATAACGATCCGGTAACAAGTCCAAACATGACATTTTGGGAACATTGCACTTTGAAGCCAACAGGGTCTCTCCATTTCTCTTTTATATTTCTTATGATAAGGTAGTATAATTGCGGCCCATTGCTTCTTGCGTAAAGCTGGATATCTTCTTGATTGCCAATGGAATCTTCCACGTCATTCTTTTTTTTAAAACTAGCATGACAATCTGAAATTGTTTTCAACGTTGCTTTACCTTCGTTTGTGTTCTTAAAATTATTAATAATTTTTTCAATTTCAAGCTTAGTAAGTGGGATAACATCATCCCCATTTTGTCGTTCTTTTAGCTTCTTCTGGAACAATAAATCATCATTACCACTACTTATATCATGTGTTTCTTTCTGATCATCCTGCTTATCCTTCGTATCATCATTATCATCTCCAATACCAGCGCTAGTCCTTGCAACATCAATCAATGTTAAATAATAATCTGCAGGATTCCACCCAGCTTTACAACGATAGCCATATTTTTCAAAATATTTTGCACAATTTGTTCGATCACCGACATACACTTGCTTACCTATAGATAATAAAATTAAACTATCAAACGCTTCAAATAATTTAGCTGATGGTTGATGTATTGTGCAGATAATAGTTTTTCCTTTATCGGCTAATCTTCTTAAAATAAAACATACTTCAAATGCTGTATGGGCATCTAGTCCACTCGTTGGTTCGTCTAGAAATAGAAGTTGTGGGGAAGAAACCAATTGAACACCAATACTAACACGCCTTCTTTCTCCACCACTAACACCTCGTATTCTACTGCCGCCAACCACAGAGTTTGTTACATGCGTTAAGCCAAGCTCTTCAATCACTGATTTTACACGTTCTTCACGCTCTTTTGCAGAAGTATTTCCAGGCATCTGCATATTTGCAGCGAACATTAAAGTCTCTTTTACGGTTAATTCTTCTATGAGGCAATCCGTTTGTAAAACGTAGCCAGATAATTTTCGTATTGTGTTTTTATCAACTGGTTTCCCATTTGCACATATTTTTCCAGTACTTAACCCTCCCCTTTCACGCAATGCTAAAACATCAAGCATCGTCGATTTACCAGCGCCACTAGGACCCATTAATGCTGTCATGGTTCCTGGGATAAATGCACCAGTTAAATTTTGAACAATTGTAATACCATTTGGATTAGATCTTGTAGGATACGTTGTAAAAGAAACGTTTTCAAACGTCAAGGTAACGCTATTTGAAGGAATTTTACTTCCAAGAACTATATGCTCAAATGGTCTTGATTTCATTTCCACGTGCATTTTTGCTGCTTCTGATAATAATGGACTTACACTTTCAATAGCACTTTTTTTATTCTTGTTAATTCCAATACTTCCCGTCTCATTCCATAACTCATGTAATTTCTCTTTATAAGCTTTGTTGCCACAGTTTTTGCAAAAGCAATACAACATTAAAAAAATTAGCATAGCACATGAAAAGATCAGCATTATAATTAAATAAACAGTGTTCGTTTCTAAACTTTTTTCATTAGATCCTTTACTTGATGGAAAAACGGAAATTCCAATGTATATATTTACAATTCCGCATAGAAGTGTGACCGTCCCAAAGAAACGATGTATAAAAAGCCATACTCCATGTCCTTCTTCTTTGAATGGGCGGAAAAAGGCATTTACTGGTTGCAGTATTGCTAAACAAATTGTTACAATTCCTAAAATATGATGTGGTTTTGTAAGATGATGCCCATTTGGAACAAAGAGAAAAGCTACCACAACTCCACATAGACCAAACATAATACCAAGCGATTGGGCACTTTTATGAATTTTTATATTTTGATTTTTAGGTTCCATGTCTTTAAAAAATACAGCTACCATGACTCCACCAGGTATAAAAATTCCAAATGCAAATATCATCAAACCAGCATGTATTTGCTTCCGTATATCAACTTTAGCATTAATGCTTTCTCCATTTATTAAATCAATTTTCAAAATTCCACGATTATTCGAGCCATGATATGACATTTTATAAACTTCCTCATCATTGTTATCGTTCGTAACGACTTTACCATATGCCCAAATAAATGTTGTAAAATTGCCAGATGTTAAATTCAGGTCATATTTTCCTATTTTGGACGTTTCGAATTTTAAATTTACGGAAGAATCATTTCTTTTACTGATAGATGCAGAGTATAAATTTCCGATTAATCCACCAGCTGTAGGTTCATCATCTGCTGAGGGAGAGTAACAATGTTCTTCAAAACATGATGCACATGAATAATAAGATTTTAATCCATCATAAATAGCAATGCGTTGGACTTCCGTTCTTGCTAATGGCAAACTTTGACTTGGTGAGCATGTCGAATCAGCAAAATATAATGCTGATTTACCAGCACATGTTAAAGCTTGTTTGCAAGCCATGTTTGTATCGCATAGCGCATGTACTTGTGGACAATATAATTTTATACATGAACCTATTCCACTATTTTGTGTTACAGTTGCTGAAGAATCTTTATTTGAATACAATGCTTTTATACCACTAGAATCAGATGCAGCTGTTTTTAATTCATATTCCATAATATATATAGCATTTTTATTGTTTTGGTTATTACTGTTTGGGAAAGTACCTATTACAGCATAAGATTCAGGTGGTCCAATCATTTTATTAACAGCTCTACTATTTGCTACACCTAATGCAAAATAATATTCATTTTCATTTGAATTTATATTATGAAATGTTAGTGAAAATTCGACAGTAATTTTAGATTTTTCATTAGCAGTTGTATTTTTTATTTTCCATTCCAATAATACCACATTTTTATCATCATCACTTAATTTAAGACTTCTTGTTGGATATTTATAATTAACTGTTGTAATATTATCATTTGCAACCGTTCCTATTATTGTTGTAGTAATAAATAAAGTTGTTACGACAACAAAGTGATGAAAAAATAGAAGATGATATCTTAAATTCATATTATTTAATTTATGTTTTACACAAGATCCTTTCTATATATATATATATATATATATATACTCTGGCATGCGCAGAGTTGTTTCAGCTGAAATTACTAGCTTGCGTTATAGAATCGATTGCGTGCGTGTTTTGTGTCGTAATCCTATATGAATAAACACTGAAAACAAAAGAGATTTGAATTTCTCCCCCCACCAATGTGTTTTTTAAGATATAGATTTTTTTTTTGTGTGTGTATGTGTAAAAATTCTTATATTGATGGTATTTCGATATTCTAATTTCTAATTCCAGTATAATTTATTGGTCATTTGATAGGCAAAATTTATTTATTTTTTTGATATTTTAATTTCCTTTCACTCAAGTATAAATTATAATAGACTATATACGTCATTTGATAGTTGGGGGGAATCCCTTAATAGTATATATAATCTTATTAATACCTATGCTAGAGCTACAGTAGTACTGTACTTGCAGCCACAACTTTTTTGTACAAGTACTAATTCCATCATCATTATTCCTACAGATGTATTATATATAGTATATTGGATGTAACAAGAAAAAAAGATAGAATACGTAGATAGACGACTGGGGAAAAATTACGAATATTATATATAACGTATTTCTTGAATTTTGATATATAATTATTTTATTTTGTTACTTGTTATATATAGATAGATAGATAAATATGTTGCGCCAATTGTCGTTGTATAATATGATACGTGAAGAACAAGAAAGAGTGGATGCATGGGTTGATTTCATTAAAACGTTTTTCATATATTGTATTATTTTATTTGCATCTGCTTTATCTTTATTAGCAGTTGCTATCAGTATTTATGCATTTATGTATTATTTGTTTGTACCAAAAATTGAGCATAGTTTCCCTGTTTACATGGATTATGGAGACACGACGTTGTTGCCAACTGGTAAGCATAATGGGCCCGCAATAATTGCACAAGTGCCATTGACTACACATCATACACAATATACAAAAACAAAACTTGCAGTCTCTGATCATACGGGTGACCAACTATTAGAAGCAGGACAAGGTTATACCGTCATATTAGAAATTGTTGCTCCTGAATCACCAAAAAATTTGAATCTAGGACCTGTTATGGTTGAAACTAAGCTGTATGGTAAGAGTATGATTGAGAAAGATTTGCTTGCTGTGTCTCGTAGACCTGTTATGATGTATTATCGTTCGACATTTGTTAAATATTTACAAAATTTCTTATATGCAGGGCCATTAGCATTTGGATTTTTAAAAGAAACTCAACGTTTAACCATTTTTGCATTAGATCGTTTCGTAGAAAGTTCAACGCATCGACTTTTAAATGCTGAAGTATTATTGCATAATCATGATTTTGAAGTGTACAATGTACAATTAAAAATTGTAGCAGAATTAAAAGGTATGCAATATTTTATGTATTATTGGTTTTTGCCATCATTTCTTATTGGTGTTGGTAATATATTTTTCTTTGAAGTTTGTTCTATATGTTTGTTTGGTATTATTTATTTATTTTATTTTAATCGTAATGATAATAATAATGATAATAATAGTGCGCGTAGTAATAGTTACAATAATAATAATAATAACAATAGAAGCAACAGCGATAAGTCGTATAATTATAATGACAATCCAATGTTTAGACGAACAACACCGTCACGATCAAATGATAACGATGATAGTAATAACAATAACGATGATGAAACGAAAAATGTAGTAATAGAAGAAGATAAGAAGAAAAATGATGATGACGCTATATTCAGTGATCCAGGTATTCGTAAATTTCAAAAAGGAATGAAATTACCCAATACAAAACAAGCAAAAGAAAATTTAGCAACGGAATTTTTTAATAAGATTATAGAAGAAGATGAAGATTTGATGGGCGTAAAGTTAAAAACAAAGCACAGTTCGCGTACTGCGGAAGAAATTTTGCAAGAACAAAGAAGATTAAAAGCACAACAATTTAAATTAGGTGGGTCAAAAAAGAAAATTTTAAATGAAGATGATGGTGAGCCATTTGTAAAAGGTGAAGAAATATAAAAATACACAAAACAACACTATGTCTAGAGGGAGAGATATACGCCGGACCTTCTGGAGAAACACGCATGCTCTCCATATGTACGATCTAGAATTATGTATTTTTTTACATCTAGTGTGAGATAGATATATTATTGCCTCAGTTATTGTATTCTTTTGAAGTGTATAGGAATTAATCATGATGAGTAAATTAAAAAAAATAAAAAATATATATATATATACAGTGTACATGCGTAAATTTCAAGATTTTATTACGCTCGCGTGTATTTTAGTATTTATTATAATTACTTCTCGGGAACTGGGGGAACAAATTTTTTATAGAGATTATTTTCGTTTCTCTTCTCACCAAAAATTATCACATTTTACACGAATTGTGCAATTGTATGAAAATATATCCGGGATATATATATATATTTGATTTATGCAAGATCGTCCATTTCTTCGGCAGCATCTCCACCTTTCATATCAGGTGTCTCATTTGCTAAATCATCAAATTCATCATTCGTTGGTTTGATGATATTCTTCACCTTTAACAATAACGTTGTATGCCATGGATCAAATGGTGTAACTTCATTTCTAGCTCTTAATGTTTGTTGAAATTTATCAATATCTTTTTCACTTAATGCCTCCATAATCACTTTCATAAATTTACCTTCACTACTTGCTTCAAAGCTATAATCGCTCATTGTTGCTTCTTCCCACGCTTCCTTAGCACCAATGGCATCACCACGTGCTAATTGACACAAAATAGCTTTGAAGAAAAAGCCTTTTGCATGGAATTTTGATATGTTTTTTTCTAAGCAAAGTTTGCCAATTTCTGTGAAAAGTTCTGATCCTTCACTCAATTTATCAAGCGTTGCACTTAACATTGCAACTTTCTCTTTGCATTTACGTATAGAAGATTTTCCATGTGCATCCATCTCATACATTTCACCTGCTTCTTCGTACAACGATAATGCTAGCTGTGCTTCGCCATCTTTTTCCATCAACTCTGCGACTTTCAAAAGTTGTTTCCCTGCACGATCAAATTTACCAAGATTTTTGTATATTTCAACAGCTTTGCGTATTAAATTAGATCCACCTTCAGGATTTTTTCCTTGGTTAATTAACGTTTCACCACCATCCACATATGCTCTTGCAGCACCAGTGTCATCTTTATCCATATTGCATACATCTGCCATTCTACCGTAGCACTTGGCGCTTTCATCTGGTAACTTTGCTAGTTTAAACTGCACAGCAGCTTTCTCAAATAACTCTTTTGCTTCGTCTTTGTCACCAAACATTTTTTTTTAACTTTGCCTCACCTTGTGCATAAAGTTGATGTCCTTGCCTTTCAGCTGGTTTCATTGCTGCCAATTCTTCTTTGGTATATTTCGATTTTCCTGCTGCATTTCCCATCGTGTGTATGTATTTAGATATTTCTTCTTATGTATTTGGTCCTTTCCAATTGAATTATTATTAATGCTGGTATTAACAATAGTAATATATATATATATGGTTTATATCCTGTATCCCTCTTCCATCTTTCTTATTTTAGTGCATAATAAAATAGTATAATAATAATAATTAGAAAAATAATAATGAATGACAAGAAGAAAAGTTTTCAAGATGATGGAGAAAAGTAGTTCGAAATCTGAATATGAGAATATTTGTAGTATTAATATTCTAATATTAATACTCCTATTCAAGTATTTATTATTCTAATTATTATTGACCATTTTTTGATATTAAATACAAAAAATGTATTAAAAAAATCAATATGTTTATCATTCACTAATACCTTGTGTTTTGGTAGATATATATATTATATATACATATGTATGTATAAATACATTCGAAACAGAAGAATCATAACAAAAATTACGTCGTAGGATATATATTGTTCTAATTTTCATATACATATATACAATAATATAGTATAACAAGATGAAGTATTGTCATGTCATTTTAAGTATTATCTATTTATTAATTACAAACATTGTAATAGTTCACGCAGCCACAGATGCTGAAGTATCAGAGGAAAATCCATACATAGTATTAAGATATTTTGAATCAAGAGGTAGGGCTGAATCTATTCGCTTATTATTGGAATATTTGCAATTGCCATATGAAGATGTAAGATACACCAAAGAACAGTGGCCTACGTTTAAAAAAGGTGGTATTGAAAGTGGTAAATTTGCTTTTGGACAATTACCATCTTTAACTTTTTGTCCAGATGGTAATCATAAATCACCACATTGCTTGGATATGGTTCAATCGCATACAATTCTAAGATTCTTGGACCGGTACTACGGTACATATGGTCCTGATGAAAAAAAATGGATAGTTGACATGGTAGCAGATGGTGCTGAGGATATGAGATCGAAGTATACTAAATTAGTATATAATGAAAACGCAAAGGAGTTGCTTGACGATTATTTAGAGAATACGTTGCCTACATGGTTGGAACATTTTGAAAGATTGAAAGAGCTGCATGCCAAAGATGAAGTTTTTTTCTCTAGTAATGACCCTACCCATGCTGATTTATTTCTTTACAATGTTTTAGACATTAATGTACGTTTATCTGCTGCTTGTTTGGATGATTATCCAAGATTGAAACTTTTCAAAGAAGTTGTTGAAGCTATACCAAGCATAGCTGATTATATAACATCAGAAAGAAGACCAAAACATTCCAATGGTAATAGTGCATTTTTGGATAATCCGAAGAATCCTGTTGATAGTGATGATGATGCAGAAAAAAATGAGAAAAAAGAGTTATAAAATATTTTAAAAAAAATATAAAAAAAAAGCTTTTTATATATATTTTTTTTCTAAAAAATATATTATGATCATATACACACGTATTTTTACACATCATCCGCTGCATCTCCTATAATCATGTTGGCCAATGGAACAATATGTTCAGCGATAAATTTTGTAAATCGATCAGAAAACACTTTCTCCTTACGATGATATAAATCATCTGCCATTCTTACCATTAATTCAACAAAATGTGAAAAGTCCATATTATATTCCACGTTTCCATTGGAACGTAGATACAGAGATGCCAATTTATTAGCATCCAATTTAAGAATTTGAGCATCAAATACAAAACGTTTGACATCTTCTAATTGTATTACATGATCCATACCACCTTCGTCTTTTTCAGCATATGTTAAAAATACCCATCTAAACATTGGTTCGTTTTGACTTGCTACATATTGCAAAACATGCCTATCAAATCGATCTTCTTCATCTTCCTCTTCTTCAGGATCTTGCATTGCATTTGCAACCGGCTTTTTAAGTGCATTGTTTGTTCGACCTTGCATTATATCGTTCAACTTTGCCATTCTTTTGTTATTTTCTTCCATTCTTGATTTCATTTTCTCTTGCATATTTTCTAATTTTCGTCTTTTTTGTTTTTCAGCTTCTAATTCATCTTCTAAAGTTTTCATTTTTTGCACATTATCAATTTTATCTTGCTCATGTCGTCTCATAGATATTAAATTAGCCTCTCGCTCATCACTTAACTTTGAGCTTAAGCTTTTAATTTCAAATTTTAACTTTGAGATCTCTGCTATCAATTTCGTATTATCTCTGCTGTTGGTATTTGTATCGGAGACCACTCTTGATGATAAAGGGGTGCTATCGCTATTACTGCTTTGCTGTTGATACTTCGGAGGTTTAGGGACATGTTTCAACGATTGTCCAAGTGCATCTTGTAAATCTTTTACTAATTTTTGTGCAGCTTGCAATAAAGCTGTTTTTTCGTTTAGCTCTCTTTTTATATCGTTAGACTTGTTGCTATTATTTATCTCTCTCTTTCCTTTTTCCTCGTTTGCTGCAATTGGTGGGACGAATGATGTTGGTAGATCATTATTATTATTATTATTACTATTATTAGATGAGGATGCGCCGTTGGCATTGCCTGCTGCAGCAGCTGCTCTTTGTGCCCTTATCTCAGACATGGTCTGTGTTTTATTTTGTTCGTTGACCATCTTGCTAAATTTAATTGTTTTTCGTCCTTTAGATCGGTTTTTTTGGTTAGCAGCTTTGATTTTCAAGCGTTGATTGTCTAGTTTTTCTCGTCTTAACGCTTGCTTTTTAAGTCTTTCCCGTCTTTCCGGGTCACTATTTTTTATTCTTTGTGTTAATTCGCCATATTCAATTTCCCCACTACCATCAGCATCAATAATTTCTATTACAGTTTTAAATTCTTCGTCGGTGAATACAAATCCTAAATCTTTTAACAGACCAACTCGTAATTCCTTTGGGCTTATGGTGCCATTTTCGTCCGTATCAATTCGTTTAAATACATCTATTGGCCGTTGTAATTTCTTTTTCATATCCTTATAAAGTTTATAAAATACCTCATTGATTGCATTTTCTCTGCGTAATTGTTCAGGATCATCTAAAACTGATTTCTTATTTGCATTATTAGCTGCCTCGTCTTCTTCCGGTGTATCTAACTCATTGTTCAAACGACGCTCGGCCATATTGCGTCTGCGTCCGCCGCGATTTAAACCACCTTTCGCTCCGCGTGTATATGGGGATTTACGAGGTGTTCGTGCCTCTGTATACAATTCAAAGTTTAATTTCTTTGCCATGAAAGATTCTATACGTTTATCATAAACACTTCCAGAAATATCAATCATCCATGACGGCTCGCGACCTTTTAAATGGTAACCTAAAACATTAATTAATTGCACTTCGCCCGATTCCGGTCCATTTAGAAACTCACATATTAAGCAACGTAATGTTGGGTTGTCTGTTGACAGGATGGCCATATTTTTGCACTTTTCAACTTGTCTTACTAAATGTAGTTTTAAACGTTTCATTCGTAGAAACAATGGATCTCGAAGAGATAACTTTGCTCCACCAATCTCTGCCTGATACGTATGGATTTGTAATTCGTTCATTTTATTGAATTGCAACGGTTCAGTTTGCTTCTTTTGCCTCTCTATAAACGGTAATGCGGTGATATTTGTAACTAGTGAGAAGGGATGTTGACCAGGTTGTAAGTACGAAGTTAGATAAGTTGTTTTATCCATTGTTGGAACGTTGTACATTTGCAAAACCCATGGAATTTCAGTTGGATGTCTCGTTTCAGCATGCATCCACCCTTTTGCTCTTAAAATGAACTCTCGTTTTGTTAAAAATTCTGAATACGTTTCAAAATGAAAGGCAAAAGTGGAACTTAAAGTTGACTTTTTTAACAAGTCCTCGCATACGCGAGGTATATTTAAGTGATCGTCATATTTCTTTTTCAAACGATAATTATATGAAGAATACCAAGCGTGTGGAAACTTATGATCATTAAAGAAAATAGTGTCTGGCACATGTATGCGTAGTGATGTTGGAAAGTTAGGTCCACTTTCTAAAGCTGCATACAATAATTGCCACGATTTATAATATGGTGGTGGCATTGGTGGTATAACAAGCGGGGTTAGATATAACTTGTAGTTTTATTGTACCTTTTCTTTATTGTTTCTTCTCAAACAGCTTTTGTACAATTGATATATATACTCTCCCTGTATATATATTAAACACAACAATAATAATAACCGTGGAAAAAACAACAACAAATAATAATAGCACAATCCTGGCAATCCAGGGCAATAGCATATGATACAACCTATGCACCTATAGATTCAATGATATTTCCTGTGTATTATTAGCACTATTAAATATTTGTTGTGTAACTGCTTGTTTTTATGAAAATAAAAAAAGCTGTCGTTATGATTTTAAGAAGATGAAAGAGCTACCACCTGGTGGTAATTTAATAAAGAACCAAAATACAAGGGAATAGCACTGTCAAATTCAACAAAAATATCATCTCTCTTCTTGCTGGCTGGTACCTGGTAATATTATATTGGATTGTGTGCTGCGATTGTTGTGTCGCGCGATCTCATCTATAAATAGAAGAAATTAGTAAAATATTACTATTAATATTAAATTATAACGGTAGCGATGATATAAATTTTGGTATAACAATATCTTGAAACGACTCACCCAGATTAATTTGTATATTCTTTAGTCATTCATTAGGCATTGTTTATTATTGTATGTAACGTGGTATTTATTTATTTTTTAATTTCATCCATCACACTTTTCATACTTTTAATATTTAAAATTAATTATTCCATCTAGATCTTACCATCGTTTTTTCCTTTTTGTTGCTGGTTTAGTTTTAGTTAGGAGGTGCATATATACAACACAAACGCACGCGCACACACACGCACATTGAGATTATAAAATAGTTTGACGTGTTACTAAAATGTTTGGTGGGAGCAAAGCGAAAAAGTTAGTTGACGAGCTCGATCGTGTATATTTTTTTGGACTGGAAGAGCCACAACAGCTAGAGGTGCTTGACAAAATAAATGAATATACCAAGAGTAAAACCAAGTTAAACGCACTAGTTGAATATGGGTTATTATCTAAATTTGCAAATTTACTTGCTGGTGTAAAAAATGCAAAAATATTACCAATACCGCAAACTAGATTGATGGAATTGCTGACGATGTTTGCAAAATTAGATGAAATTAAAGTAAAACTAGGCGTCGGTGCAGAATTATGTCAAATATTGATGCATGAAATCGAAGAATTAGTAGATAAAGTAGATGGTTTAATATCTAGTTCGGAAAGGGCAGCGGTAAAAAGCAAGCGTACTAAACTTAATTTAATTCGAAATATAGAAAAGAAGAAGGAAACGTTACAACCTCATAAATTTAAAGTGAAATTTCTACTAAACGGTCCATTAGGTATCAAATTGAAAGCAATTGATCCAAAAGATCCTAAAAAAGGATCAATAATAAAAGAATTGCTAACCAATGGATTGGGCTCAAAGGAGCCATTAATAAAGGTTGGTGATAGAGTCTTAGGATATAACAATAAAGTTTTTTCGAATCAGACCTATAAAAAAATAGAAAGTACCATATCAAACGCCAAAAGGCCCATAATTATTCAATTCCAAGGCAAAAGGTACGGAAAGGAGATAAAACATATTGACGAGACGCTAATAAATAGACATGAAAATGAAAAGTCATCGAGGATCAAGCAAGATTTAATTAGTAAAGGAAAGGATTTAGATAAACTAGCGAAAAAGAAAGAGAAGAAAAAAGGTGAGCCATATGAATATGAATGTAATTTTCTTAAAGGTTCACTAGGTATACATTTACGTTCCAGGAGAAAAGATGGTAGAGGTGCAGTTGTAGATATGATTGAAAAAGGCTCGCAAGCTGAAAAAATGGGAGGGATACATATTGGACATGTTATTACCGGCGTAAATGATGAAGATGTAAGAAACGAATATGTAAAAGAGTTAAAGCGTATGTTAGGTATGAAGATTAGAAAAATGAAAAAAAAAGATGTTCTTAAAATTCGTTTTCAAGGTATTGATAAGTATTTTCCGCCTGGATTTGAATATGATTTTTCCTTTCAAGCGGGTAGTATTGGTTTAGAATTAGCTGCTCGTGACGCGTTACTAAATAACGGTGCTGTTATAACAAGGATAGTAGATGGTAGTCAAGCGGATAATAGTGGCAAGTGTCGCGAAGGTCATCAAATTATTGCAGTTGCAGGTACACAATGTATAAATAAAACTTTAAAAGAAATAAAGACATTATTAGTTAAAAATCCTAGACCGGTAGAAATCAAATTTCAAGTAAGAGATTATGAAAAAGAAGAAAAAGAACGATTAGCGAGGGAATTTGACAAGAAAAAGAGGGAAGATGAGGCTCTGGCAAAGAAACGAGCTCCAATTAAAACGGTCATATTTGAAAAAGGACCACATGGAATATATCTAGAAAAGATACCTGGGAGAGTAAGAGGTGTTCGTATTTTAAAAACTGCTAGAAACAGTGCTGGTGCAGAGCATAACGATATATACCAAGGGTTAGAAATTGTCAGCATAAATGGAGAGGATTTTACAAAAAGAATGTTGAAACCAGCAGAAAAAAAGATGGGGAAAATGTCATATCCATGGACTTTAGTTGTAAAAGACGACTGGTTAGCCCATTTTGAAGCCGGTATGAAAATAGAAGCTTCCAAAGGTGAACATAAAATTTTATGGAATGAACAAAATGGGTCATTAGACTTTACTATAAAACCAAATCCAAGCGGTTCGTTTGGTTGTGTAGTTGGTGCAATGAAGGAAGAAGTTAAGAACGGTTTTGCTGCTATGAAAGGGTTAAAAACTGGATGGCCACTACTACGGATTAATGATGTCGATGTAACACAAATGACGATGAATCAGATTGATGAACTTTTTAAAATAACAAAGGTTAAAAGGCCTTTATCAATAACATATATGATTTTAACGGAGGAAGAGTTAAAGGATATAGCAAATAAAGCATCTAAGAAACGAATAGCTGGTATCGCGACAAAACTTGGGAAAAAAAAGTTAAATTTAAGAGGATTATTATGGAGCATGGCCCCAAAAGCAAGGAAAGAATTACCGCTTCCACAAAATGCAGAAATCGCTTTGCAAATGATTCCAGAGTATTGTAAAGTTTTATATGAATTATGCGATGCAGAACCTTGTACGGAAGCAGCCTGCTCAGAAGAGGCATTTTTTGCTATAGCAAAAGGATTAAATATCTTTTTAAAATGTAAATCACGAGTGGAAAAAGAAGTTCGAGGTGCTTTGTTGAAGTTATCCAGATTGTTAATTGATTCCAGTCACGGAATAGAACGCTTCTTAAATACATCCAAATTAATTGATCAGTGGATAAACATATTATATGCAGAGGAACAGATATTACCCATTCACGATTTAGCATATGTTCTTCACAAGGTAACAGAGGCTCCTGGCACTACGGACAGAGAAGATTTTAGCTCTTTATATGTCTTTCGAGTCGGTATCAATAAATTAAATGCTGCTGGTCCAAAAATGTTAAAAGCGAAAGAACCAGAAGGAGAATTAGGTTTTTTTTTAATTGCATCTACTTGTTTGTTGATCTTCGATGTACCCAGATTTGTGGAACCGTTGATGAATTCCTATATGAAGCCTCCTGGTTTACTAGGTTTATGGACTTTACTTGCGAAAACTCGAAAGTTGAAAAGTATTGCTGTCATTACGGAGTTAGTTGCAAAAGTTAATCTGAATAATCAACATAAATTATTTGCGCTTCAAAATAAAGCTCCGAGTGCCGCCACAATTCCGCCATTTAATGCATTACATGTTCTTGTTATGTCGATGCATCGAACAGGTATGCAAAATAAGCAAACTATTTTTGAATACGAAGTAACATTTGAACCTGGTCCGCTGGGTTTGTTGTTAGACAAGGCGCCCGGTCAACGTGTTGGTGTAATCGTACATGGAGTTCGTGAAGACTCTCAGGCAGATGATCTAGAAGTTATTGAGGAGGGTGATATTTTAGCTGCGATAGGTGAGACAGATACAAGAAAGTATAACGTTGCAAGGGCGTTGAATCTCTTAAAAAGTGCACCCCGGCCAATCAAATTGAAATTCCATAAACAGAATGTTAGTTCAGAGGATCCAAGTAAAAGATCTGAGTTTGAATGCAAATTCAACTCTGGTCCTATGGGTATAAGTATGGATTCAATTCCAGGTGCTGAAGTAGGTGCTGTGGTTACTGACGTTATGCCAAAATCTCAAGCAACACTTTTCAAGCGTTTAAATGCGGGCGATGTAATCGTCGAAATTGCTGGTAAAAATGTTGAAAATGATCCGATTGGAGTTATAATGAAGAAGTTAACCAGTGCAAGGCGACCTGTTTTTGTTAAGTTTAGGGATCCAAATCCGAAAAGTGAAAATGACATACTTGCAGATAGAAATTTAGTAAGTGCAACTAGATTATTAGGTGCTATTCTTCATTACCAAAGTAGTCCTGGTGCAATGGCAATTCGCTTAGCACAGCGTAGAAAGGCTGTTTCTAAAGGTGACGTTGGTAAAAAGGCTGGAAACAAATTATTTAAACGTTTCAAAGCAAAGAAAGCAGGAAAGGAAGCAGAGGAGGAAGATAAAGCTGAAGCGGCATTGAAGTTACAAAAGGTATCATTAGATCATCCACTTGATGGTTTGATGATGGTAGACGATGCATTAATATTAACTGATTTAATCTTCAAAAGGTTGTTAAAAACACCTCACCCTTCATTTGAGCTTGCATATCATATGTTTGAAGTTGTTGAATTAATAACGTGTGTTGATCCAGATAAAATTGGGGAGCTAAGTATACCAGGTTTTTTGCATATGGCGACGTTGGAAGAGGAAGATACGACAATGACCTACGCTGCACATGTGTTAGAAGTTGCAACGGCTTCCATAGCACGACAAGCTGCAAAATATGGCCAATCTTTTTGCGAACTCTTGGTTACAGAAGGTGGTACGGCGATGAGTATTCGATCATTCAATCGTATAGAAGAAGCGTACGATCAGGCGGAAAATAAACCTTTAATGACTGGTGATGTATCAGTTTTAAAATGGAATGATGAGGTTTGTAATTTACTAACTATTCTTGGCAGAGCAGAGTCTGAGCAAATTACTGTATTTTTGAAAGAATCTGGGGAAGAGCTAGTCCCAAACCTCTTTTACATTAGTGATGTCGTGCGTAAGCTAAGTCGTATGGAACAGGAAAATCTTGATGCTTTGATTGAGCAAGGTGACTACGATGGGGACGGTGTAATTGATGATTTAGACATGTTGAAAGATGTTAATGGGGCAAAAGCTAGAGTCAATTTGTTGCGTAAAATAGAAGGGACGATATACGAGGGTATATATCGATTTTGTCGAAATAACAACTCGTGTAGGGATGAACTGACAGATATTTCATTTATTCCAACCACCATAAATGCTTTGCAATCGATGGCTACATTAGAAACTCGGTTTGGGGCACAAGGTATTGTTGCTTTGTCTCGTCTTCTATTACTACTTACATTCGATGAAGATCGATTGGATCCATTATTATCGGATAAAGGTGCAGTTTCGTCTACTCGTAGTTTTTGTAGTATATTCACAAGACTGTTAAACTCTTCTGATGATGAGTGGAACGATTATGGCGGTATTTGTATTCCTGCACAAAATATAGCGCAGGTTGCAGGGCAAATATTGCGTTTAATAGATATTGATGTAGTTTTAGATCATCACGGTGGACAGCCTTTGTGCAGACCACTGGCATTCCGTGTTCAGCAATTGATTAGCCGGATTTTGCATGTTAATGATACAAAGTTTCCTAAATTTCGTGCTGATAAAAAGTCATGTATTCTTGCACTTGTTATTATTCTATATGAAATGGCATCGATAAATAATAACCGTGTAATGCTGGTAGGAGTTGGTGTACCTGAAGCTTTGTGCGAAGTTATGAGTGCGCAAATGTACCCTAAAACAGTTATGGTAAGTGCAGCGGGAGCAATGTTCAACCTTACCTGTAGTAAAGCTGCTGCATTAAAGATGCAAGAGACTCATTCTGACGGTGTTCTCCAGCGTTTAGTAAGCTGTATTCAATCGCGAGTTGAGGGTCCACATTGTCAATCGTTATTAATCGCTGCGTTGAGAAACATTGTTACAGGTACACGACTAAGTACGTTAAGAGCAGCTGCAGCTGTTCGGCATATTATACCAACTTTTCAATTGTATCTAGGGGAAGCTGCACATGTTGGTGGTCTACATAAATTAAAAAGAGCCGAAAGGATATTCACCAATGAGGATGAAGACTTTCTACCTAGCTTAGTCACGGAAGCATTGCAGTGCATGAAATTTATTACTCATGTTAAAGTTCTTGAATTGACTGGTGTTCGTGAGCGAGTTTTAACAGCTCGGAACGTGTTTCCAGCTGGTTTAATGTCGGTGGATACATTGGCTGAATTGCATAAACGTAGACGTGCAACACATGATGAAGATATACGTATCGTCGAAGAAGATGATACTCCAATGGATAAAGTTCATGCAACTATTAAAGAATGGCATACGAAAGCTATTGATAAAGGACTTAATGAAAATGCTCAAAAAGCATATGTGAAACGAAAATGTAAAGCGCGATCACAAAAGTTTTACGATGTCTTCTTGTCCCAAAATCTTCTCTTTAATAAGTATGATCATGTTGATTTTGATGTCGTTGATGCAATGATACATTCGGAAAGGGATGATCCAAGTCGATCTATTAATGTTGTCAAGTGGGTAGATTTTGAATTTTATGGGGAGAAATTAAAAGAAGACAAGATATTTGATAAACATACAACGGCAATATGGAGGGAAGCGCATGAAGGGTATGACATCGAAACAATGCCAGAAGAAATGCAGAAACGGGTAGGAAGAAGCAAGAAATCGCATTATATAGGTAGCATTTCAACAGCTTCTACATTGGAAATACATAATACGAAAGAAATTGAATATCAAAAAAATGCAAGATTAGATGACGTAGATGCATTACATGAGTTAAATCGGGAAATTCAAGAAAGGCAGGAACAGGAACGTAAAGTGTTACGAGATAAATTACATGAATTGAAAAATGAGTCTGTTGGTGGTGGGAAAGTTTTAAAGTCGCAGTTGGCAAAATTAGGTTTAACATTGATGAATACAGACTTTTATGGTGAGAGATTAAACGCACATTCTCCTGAAAATATTAAAAGATTCAATAATAAATTTAGTACGACGATCAGTCCAAATCATCAAGATATGCTGAACGTTGCAAGTGTCGATGAAAATAATGCTGATGCATTGTCTGAATTTGATTATTCGTATTATTCAAATACCATTTAAAATTTACGACTTTCCGTAAATTTGTGTGCCTGGTGTGCATAATACTGTGTAATATAAAAAATGTTTTTTTACATTTTTTTAAAAAAATATAATATTTTATTTACTTACGCCTCTCGTATTATCATCTATAATTTATATAATATATGAGAGAGTAAGAGAACATTTTATATATTTCGTATAAATTTTTTGATTTTTTTCTATTTTTTAATCACTTGTTCTTGTATATTTAATATTCGTGTACGAGACATTATGACATATCAGTACACACTTTTGTGACACACAGACACACACATCACATACACTTATAATTTTGCATTTTTTAAACTTTCACTTTTTTTATCTAGTGAAAACGGAGAGGCTTCCAAAAGTTTTCTGCACATTTCATTGTTAAAATTGGCTTCATCCTCATCTGGATCCATCCCCTGGCGTGCAACGACTAAGTTCAATGATGGGATAACAAAAATGCAATTAGCATTGCTTCCCATTGCGGCGAACATATCGTCTGGAACTTCGTCCATCAATGACATGCCAATTGGTTTTGCATTTGGCGTGAAAGACAATGCAGGTCGTACAAATGGTTTTCCATTTAACCAGAAGCCAAAGCCATAGGCTGGATTCAATTCTTGTGATGAAGTAAGTATTTGCTTAAGTGTAATTGGATTTATTATTTTTTTTTCATCTTTCCATATTCCATGCCTTAACGTTAATAATCCTATACGAGCCATATCACGACAACTAATATTTAATCCATACATTGGAATATCATCTGGAAATGTACTAAATTTTCTTTTTATCAATGTGCTTTCTTTGCTACAACCTATTTTATTGAGTAATTCATTCTTATAGATATCTTTCAATTCATTATTATCAAAAGCTTTTCTTAATACAGCTTGTAAACCTATCATATATGCAGCTGTATTATACTTCCATTTTTTTCCAGGAGCACATTCATATTGTAACTGTGGTTGTGTCAGAAATTCTGTTAAACCAGACGTCATTGACAGCAGATGTTTGATTTTTATTTTCGTTTCTTCTTCTTCCTTTGCATTACTCCATCCAATGCCAGCATATTTTGAAATATTATCAGACTGTAGATTAATTAATTGGTTATCATCAGCTATACCAATTAACAATGCAATACAAGATTTATCTACACTATAAACATCTGTAACCTTTTTATTTAAGTCTGCAAATTCGATTTGTAATTTTTCCAAGATTTCTTCTTGATTTGCCGACATGTTACTTCGACTTAGCTCCCACCGTTTTTCGCATACAATTTTTCCATTGTGTAGTATTATAAAATTAGAAGTGCTTTTTCTGCCTAAATATAACAACAATTTTTGTAATTTTTCTCCATCCCATCCTGCAGTCTCTGGGTTTTCTATTTTCTCCCATACTTTGTTCGTATTCTGGTCATTTGGTGGGTAATAATTTGACATAATGATGATCGTGAAAGAAGCTTTTTATATATTATATTCGTGGTTCATTTGGTTGTTTTCATCTGTGTTCTTTTTTGTTTTCCTTCTTTTCTTTTTTCTGTAAACCCATTATTCCAATTATATGATCCAACCCAAATATATACAAAAGCAAACACAACTTTTTTTGCGAGAAGAAGAAACAAAAAAAAAAGTGGTGATGCGAGTCTAAGTCTGGTGCCAAAAAACAAAGGGAAAAATCAGAGGAAAAATAGATTTTAGTATTCCGTCACTAGCTAATATGCTACCGGGTAATCTACAAAATTTCAAAAATTTGATAGGGAAGTTGACGGCAATTCACGCATTCACGCTATAAAAACTTTTGTAAGGCCTACTGTCATACTAATTTACCATTGACACAGCACTAGCACAAATTCCTAAAACAAAAAGAATATCAATTCTAGTTCAATTGATAAAAAATCCCTCTAATTAAGTTTTAAGTGAATTATCAAAAAAATACTTCTTAGACTACAAATATTGTACTACAACTTTTTAAAACCTCAAACATGAATATTTTTGCCAATTTTATTTTCATTTTGAGAAGTTCCGCCAAAATGGGTACGAAAATTGAGAAATTTCATCAGATATATAAAATTTGCATTATGCCTTTAAAGATCATTCCCAACAATTTCACCCCGTATAAACTTCCACATCCTCCCTTCATATATATAACTTGTATCTCTAAACTCCAACCAAAATAAATATTACATTTACATGAAACGCTAGACCCAAAGTGAATTTTCATTAAAAAATACACTTTTTTGGACACTTTTATTAAGGTTTTACAAGCCTATTCCATAGTAAGGGTACTTTAACATGCAATTGAAACGTCGTTAGTAAAGTATGTTCCTGACACTCAGTTGTCATCAACTTACTCTTAGGTTTGGCTCTATATGTATAAAAATGAGAATCAAAACTACTTTTGTATTAATATTTTGATTAAGTTGAGATATATTGTGTCAACTATACCCTATTTTGCAATGTATTTGAACATGCCTGAAAAAGGCCTAAAATTCCAAATCGATTTTCATTCACATAAATTTGAACGAGAGCTAGAAATCTTCATTGTAAACATGCAACATAAAAAATTTTGATAAAATGTCGTAGTTTCTATATCGTAGGTGATATATTTAACTTTTCTCCGAGAGTTTATACGTGTAATTATGTTTTTAAAGAAAAGTGCTGAAAAACAAATTTTAATCGCACGTTAGCATGGAGTTAGTATTAGAGCATTTTTCATCGAAATGGTGAAAATCATGAAAGGTTGAAAAATTTCATTGAAATTATAAATATTAGACCTTGAAACGTTGTATATCCGTCATTTATTACGTACAGAATGTCTGTAGGTCGTGGTCTGGGGAGCTTATTAGTAGAACCATGTTTATTAAAAATATCGTGCATTTTGATCATTTACGTTAGGGTTAGAGATGCTAGCATTACTCAGCACTGCGGGGTCATACCCGTACATGACGGGACCTCTCACTCTATTTTTCAACACCAACATACACTCACACGAATGCCATTTATACACTTTCCCATTATATACAAAGCTGAAACCAATACCTAAAAGTCGTATACTGATCACCTAAACAATCCCCGACCATTCTCCTGTCCATACATCACATATAAGTCGAGCTTTACACCGATATGTGATTTTCAAGATCGGGTTAGTTTAGGGTTAGAGACCAAAAAATGACCAAAATATTGAAATTTTTTCAGAAATATCACCAAAATACAATGTGTCGATTTTTTCTATCTAAATCTTCTACAAATTAATTCGTTTTAAGACACATCTCTTAACATACCCCTAAACGAAAGAATTACATGAATATTTCGATCTAATTTTGTTTTAAATGAAACTGACAACGTAACGAATTTTTTTCAAAATGGTGATTTTTTTTCAAATTAGTATGGACATAGGCTGGACTAAAAATGTAAAATTTGAAAATTACAAAAGGTAGTTTTTTGTATATACAGATACATGACTTTATCAAAAAAAGTATTCACGATCAATTTATATATGT
>JACLAC010022129.1_pt1 | contig 22037 bp, 28 predicted proteins | sample 8027881 | NCBI WGS metagenome assembly JACLAC01 (sample SAMN15725517, study PRJNA655200) | protist metagenome | isolation source: fluorescence activated cell sorting (FACS) single amplified genomes of... | place: Spain: Blaines Bay Microbial Observatory, Mediterranean Sea | collected 2016-01-19 | reverse complement strand
GTTCTTTGATAGGGATACGATACGGCACAATCGACTCGAGGTTCTTGTCACCAAAATCGCCCCGATAATATTTAATGTAAAACTTGGCGGCAGTGAGAGTGTAAGCAGTGTTAAGCTTAACTCGCAATAACCCAGAAATCCATTTAAGAACATGTGAGGAAACACACGCGAGCTGAGTGTAGCTCGGGCAGTCAACTCCCAATAATTGGATCAAGATCCAAGGTTTGAACACAGTGTTGTAGAATTTTCCCAACATACTGGGTAAGCCTTGAGCCTCCGGATACAATATAATGCTCAGTCATGGACACGATTATATAAGACAAGTAACTACGTATGGCCACTTACCGTATCCTCCTGAAGACAGGAGTGAGCTGTGGAGGCATGTAACCCAATAAACAAGCGCGGCAAAAGTTGATTCCATATTCCTTCTCAGACAGGCTAATCAAAGCAAGGTGGAACGGAAAACGGTAGCAACCGAAACTGCATTGGGTGTTAGACCACAAAATGGCAACCTGACGTCTGTAGGCAGATATCACAGCCCATGAAAGCGACCTACAGCAGCACCCTAGGGCAGAAAGCCCAAACTGGAGATTGGACACTAATGGGGGCAAGACATTGCTCCCTAGAACTATCTCCAGGGAGGTAACAGAAGCATTATAAAGAAAAGACCAGAACACGAACGAAGAAGGGATACACCTGATGGGAGGATGTTCCCATGATGGAATCGCAACAGGTCGAAAGGATGACAAGTTAAGGGACGGCGGTCCTTCCGTGAGCGGCAAACAAACGACACTTACAGGAGAGATCGCATCAGGGCCCACAAGACCATGAGCATCGGGGTCGCCACGCGCATATCTTAGATTGAACAAGTCCATTTCCTGACGGTTTGAGCCTCAACCATTGTTCCTCCCCATCCCAAGAACATGGTGTTTGCTAATTTTGGAAGGATCACGAACAGCAAAAGGCAAGGGTCCATCAAGCCTAGAAGCGGGAAGGTGCCCATAATATCTTCGGTCCCCTTTCGCATGCATTTTGACATGTTTGGGGCGTAGTTTCTCATCAATCTTGTCCGCATCATCCGAAGACATAGGATGACGCTGTAGTACAAGATTGATTTTGCATACCTCAGATCTATACCTGAGGTGGTTGAGCAATCTTTCGCGGGAGTGGAAGTTGACCATGCAAACGCAGCAGTGTACAACATGCTCAGGCACATAAAGCCTCACGGTATCTTTAATGCCATGAGACTAAATTGGTGCAACATCAATCTCTGCTTGGTACGGAATGATTTGGTACAGATGTGGCATAGGTAGTGTCCCATGAAGGGGGGGTCCAGATGTGGTGCGATATGCGGTACGTCTATACTGGCAAATCTCGAAGCAGCATAGGAGCTCAGGGTACGTGTAAATTTTCTATAATCAGCACTGACAACACATTTAAACCCTTCATAGTCGGTGGCATCAGTAAAACCGCTGTAACCAAACCATAGTATGTCATTTTTAACAGCTCTCATCCAACCCTTGGGAAAAAGGTTCGAAGCACTGATCATGTTGTGGAAGAGGGTAGGAGACTTATGTATGATTCTACCAAGCAGCGAGAGCCTGGAGTACCTCAAAATGAAATCGGGGGAGGCGAGGTCGAATTTAAAAATCAGGTCAGCGTCACTGATGACCTGCTGCATGCTGTCATTGTCAGCATACTTAAAATGAGTTTGAGTTGCTCTTGCGTACACACGCAACACAACACAATGGAATCACCTGTACTGGGTGATGTTCAAATTCGGCCAAGTGGATGACTGGTATGTTCCTCCCGCCATGAGATACGCTTTGGATAACGAGATTTCTCTCTTGTGCGCGAGGTGTGGATTCCTAAAAATCTTAGCAAAGGACTTCATTCCAGCGCCAATGTATTCAGCACGCACAGCGATCTCAGAATTCATGTCATGTGTTACTGAAGACTGTGTGCCTACATGCTTATACAAGTCCACAAAGTGGAGGATAGCGTTGATTTTAGAATACCTGACAAGCATTTGAAAAGCATTGAGAACGAGTTGTTTGAGGTATTTCTTAGCAAAAGCGCCAACAAAAAGCACAAGTGCGTTGGTTTTACCGAATGCTAGATTGACTTCAAGTCCATATATGGCAAATGTTGTAGCAATAATTTGGACAACAGCGACAACTTTGGCAACAACGTTAGACGCATCAGACAGCACAGGGTGCATCACATCATCAACAAATGCAACTTCTCTTGAGGCTTCTCGATACGGACCTTTATCAAATTGACTATGCAAACCTTCGTTCTTAAGGGATTCCCGGCAAGTGAAGAGGACACGAGCGAAGGTTATTGTATATATTAGGTCAGCTAAGGACATGCCAGCCATCGTGCCCCTGGTAGTACGAACAATGCCAATAACACATTCAGTAGAAAACCATGTGTTAGAAAAGAAAGCTTCTGCAACTTTATGCGCCATGACGGTAGTGTCATACACAGGGCATTCCTTAGCTTCACTCTGCCAGTGAACAAGCTTGACACACTCCTAGACAAACTCGATGTCATGCTCATTAAACCCAGTAGCTCGTAATTGTCGAAGCCATGATTCATCCACAGAGTTGTCATCGAAAGCAATTCTGCGAAGTAGTCGAGCAAATGCGGTTGTGACATCGATAAAAACAGCCGCAGCAGACATTTGATGTGTTCCAGCAACTTCAAAGAACATCCTGACATACAAATGTGCGAAGGCAGTCTCCCCACCATTGAAACCGGATCCAAATTGAGACATACCAACAAGCCGCTTGGCCATATCAAGCATTTGAGATCTAACACCAGAGGCAGCATTTTTGCCTATTGGATCTCCTAACACTATGTCGCGATAGTTGGCCCTGTCAGAAGACAACCCCTTGTTCTTGTATAGTTCATCTAACATACCTCCTCTCCATTGGATAGGAGTGTGGAGTCTCGTGTAGCACTTGGCCACGATGGGGTCATACAGAGTAGCCAGAAACATGGGGAACCTTCTTAAAATGGTCCCAGGGACTCTCGATTCACCGTGAGCTTTGTTGACGGCATTGTGGGCAAATGTGTGAGCGAGAATATAATATGAGGGGATAGTGTCAATACAGGACTCGACTTGCTCACGGGTGAGGGTTTTAATGTACCCAACGGTGCGATCCATTTCAATTAAATCTTGCATGGACGTCGGTGTGCCCTTGAGTTGACTAGCAAAGTGGTCCCTGAAAACTGTCTTCTCTCTGGCAACCGAGCATGCAGGATATCCATTATCATCGCGCACTCTACATATCTTAGAGTTGGCCCAGCTAAGATATCTTTTGACAGTAAACTTCTTCAACACCTGAAACAGAACAGCTATAGATCCAGAAGCAAGTGCATCGTCAAGTTGGTCAGCCCACAGGTCCGCTTTGGCTGCAGCCTCCAACTTAACCATGGACCTAATGTAACACGTAACATTGTGAACTGAGTTCTTGTAGTGCACAAACTATCTTAGATCCGCGGGGCTTCCAAAGCCATATGTGTCTGACCAAGACCAGGCTCTACATTGGAATCTACGCGAAACCCACATGCCAAACACACAAAACATAAGAGATTTGTACATGATTCGTTCTTTTTACACACATTGCTTATGAAAATCGGCATTTCGGTCAAGAACAGCATTCTTGGTGAAGTCAGTAAGGTTTTTGGGATTGGGTTTCTTGTCTTTGGGGTAGGCAATTCCCATGGCACTTACCACAGCCTCATCCAGAATATGTAGATGAGAGGAGTCCTCAACAGCACAGGGAACACCAACATAGTTTTTCATATGTTCTATCAAAACTTTGTCGCACTGAATATTCCCAATCTTGGACTTGTCATATGGGGTATTGCGTCTTTTGAACACAGTATGGGTAGTGTTGGACGCCTCGATTCTGGCTCTAGCCACAATAGGGAAGTGGTCATTATCCTCGTTACCAATAAAGATCCCAGCTTCAGACTGAACAGATTTGGGTTTAAAAGTGATGCGGCCCCATGCTAGGAAATAGTCGATACAGCACTTGCTTCCCTCATCCTTTGTGGTGTACGTATGGGGCCTACAAACAAAAGGCGCAGAACATTGTGGTAACATAATGCTTTCCCATGTGAGAGCTATCTCCTCTATGATTTTCCTCACTTCTATCGAGTGTTTGGTAGCTCTGCCTTTGCACCCACATAGCCGACACACGCAGTGCTGGGGGCGTTCGTAGGAAAAGTTACGTTCGCATCAGCACCGGATAAGATAGTAGAGAATACCGTTTTGAATAATGTAAAATGGCGCTTGGCATGCACCCACCACTGAACAGTATTCTCTTCTTTCTTATGGGAAGCATGAAAAGACACAAGGGCAGCAGAGAAAGGGCCCATCTTAAGTGCAACAGCCAGAAACCTAGGTTCGCCGATAATTATAGACAGATGTTCAACTGTGACCGTAAATGATTCTGGGCCAACGAATCCAAAACACGCTTTTAACAAAATCCAAATTTCGCATCCCCACTGCCCGTGAAGCGCAGCAGACTTACATACCAAATAGCTGCGGTATTCAACAATGCCTGACCTCTTAGCTCGGCCTTCTTGCGCGAATAACACAGACACATTAGATTTGTGGGCAAGTGTAGCAAGGGCTTTTCTATCTGCATTGCTGGCAAGAGTCATAGGGTTGTACTGCGCAAGAAGCACATCAACAGGCACGACAGGGGCATCAGACACGATCTTGCATGCCTTATCGAAAGGCTTTGTCGCTTTGTCAAGATAGGGTCATTGTCAAGCCTGTATGCAATGTCCTCAGCATCGATAACGAATTTGGTTTTATGTTTGGCATATGTGGTCGACACAATTTGAAGCCCAATAGAAGGGCATAGGGCATCGGTGTACATGTCTAGTGCACAAACTTTCCTGAGGGTAAGCGGGGCAAAACCATTGCGATGCAGCACCCACCATTTTTCAAAACATGAGAGCATATGGAGTCGGCATACTCGTTGTAAGGGTGGCCACTATGGGAATATACATGCGAGTTTATGTTCCTAACGCCACAGTGCAAGATGGAAAATCTGTTCAGTACAGCCGTCCAGGCAGAAAGGAGGGGCTGAGATATCGATATCCTAGGGCCACACGCAGTGTTGCCTGCAGAGATATTGTCAAACATGCATGCAATATCAGAACAGTTGGGCAACCTGTGAATGTTCTGTGATATGTAAATACGAGAGACCATCGATGCGTAAAGTTCGACACACTATGGCCCAGATGGCCTAACGCCACCAAGATACTGCTTGGTCTCTACATTGAAATCAATCCAGCCCCCAGCACACTCAATGACCGACTGACGGCCGTCAACTAAATCAGCAACAATTGCAAGAGACCAGGTCTCCATACATACGCTCCCTTCTTGGATCTCATGGGTATAGCCCCCATCAGTATAGGCGACTATTGAAATGACTAAATCTTCAATACCTTCATAATAGTATACATATGAGGATGACCTCATGACCGCTGCGGTGACCTCCTTAAGGCGGCATCCATCGTATAGGCCGTCGAAGGTATGGATTGTTCTGTTTAACAGCGAATCACGGATTGCATTTCCCTGAGAGGCAATCCTATGCATTAGGGACAAAACACTTTGTTCGTAATCAAAGTTATCACCGTTGGTCGGGTGTAACTCGGATAATTGAACTGAGTTGCCAATCAGGGTGGAAACGTATACAAAGTCATCAGCTTGATCAAACGTGACATTAGAACGATTGGCCAAGGCTGGGGAGTCATTGGGGCAAATACAAGAAATAGGATAATCAAATGACTCCACAGGTATGAGCTCATTAAGAACTAAAACACGTTTGATTCGGGAGTTGGTTGGATAAGTCCACTTATCCAGGCACTGAATGCCACAAACATCTTCAAGTAACAAAAATTGCTTGTCGGTTTGCATGTCGGCTTGCATATATGAGAATACACGGGCGGCAAGTCGGGCGGTAATATCACTCATAAATTTAAGACGGGCATATTTAGATCCCAAGATACCATAATTATGAAATGGCGGAGGGGCCGGGCTACCGTTTCCATGCATTAACGAAACACCCTACACGCTGCCCGCTCTGGCGGCCTTTTCACTAGGGAACTGGTGGCGGGCGGGATCCTCGCGCGGGCTGCTACGGCCGCGCATGGAGGACCCATATCTAGTGCCACGCAGCTGATCAGCATTACCTCCATGCAAATGCTCCAACTTAGGACTGCGCGATACATCAATCCTCTGAGTCGGAGGAGGGGAGGTATACGACGACCTACGCTCAGAATCAAGACGCTGTGCATCACCAGAGGAAGGGGAGTTGAGCGCGCCAATACACTCTGCATTCCTCCTAGCAACAACATCAGGTTCAACATGAACTTTATGCAACTCGGCGTCATCGTCAACATCGATATCGCTCTTCTCATCGAACTGACCACTCGATCCATCGTCGATGCCGTTATGAACCTCCTGCGTCAACAGGTCATCAGGTTTGGCCGGAACCCCAAAGGGATATGTGGTGCTTGCCGAACAAGGGATGATGGGGCCATCAGGTGGTGTTGTCTTCGCAGCCTCTAAGGGCTGACGATAGGCTTCTTCTACGCTGTTCTTCCTCGCATCAATCTCATCCTGGACCTTCTTGTCCTCCAAGTCAACAACGGATTGCTCAGCGGTCCTCTTCTGTCCCTGTGGAGCGGGTCTTGGTGGAGGTGGTGCTGTGGGCTTGGGAGATGCAGCAGGTGGCATACTAGGCGGTGGCGGTTTCTGAACTGTCTGACCTTTTGATGGCGAGGATGCAGACTCTGCATTAGCATCGACAGTGCGCGGTATGGTGGGTCTGCTACCCACATACGCTCGTGACTCCATCTCACCATACACTGCATCCATCACGGTTTGTTTAGTATTAGGACTGATAGTGGAAGCCAGGAGGTTGTCGATGATTTCAATGAATTGCTTCACCTCAGGGGGTCCGGATAATACAACAGTGGCATTGATGCGCATCGTCATCAGGCTGTTCCTATACTGTTGTGCAAGCTCTTGATACGCTACAAACTGCTGACCTAGGCTTTTGAACTCATTCACAATCTTCATCGCATCGTCCTCGAGGTCAAGGAGAGTGTCCATGACGTTATTACATCCTGCAAGGTTGGGCAATGGCGGAGGCTGCATAACTTTGCCTATAGCCTTGATCACCTCCCTCGGTGACAGCTCGGCCGTGATTGTGAGTAGTTCGTCTCCGGTTGGGATTCTGAGCTGCTGTGGTGTGGCAATGAATTCGTGATTGGTCATGAGTCATGACACCTGCCATACGATATACTGATACACCATCTTGCACATCTGTGCCAACAGCTCTCGCAATCATACCGTTGCTCGGATGTGCACCGCATTGCACAGCAAGGACAGCCGAGTGGGGAATCTGTACAACACCTGATGTGCAGCCATTCTTCTGCTGGTCGCTCCTGTGATTGACAACACCACCATTGAATAGATGCTCGGGTAGAGCGGTGCGTCCGTCATCTTAAGCTTCTGAAGCCATGTGGGTAGGTTGTCAGGATTGATACAGAATCCATTCTCGTCGTTGAACGCTGGGCATCGTGGGTGCACAAGGATTTTGGTGAACCACGTAGGCGGATCCTTCATGTCAATCTCTTCACAAAGAGCACCATTCATTTTCCACTCGGCAAAATTCTCCTGAGTAGACCTTGGAGTTGATATCTCGTAGGCTGTAGCACCATTGTCTGCCGTAGCATTCTGCCTCTGGGGGCCTCCTCCAAACTCATCGTCGCCAAAATTGACTTTCTTTTGATGACGTAGCGGTGAGGGACTCCTCTCGCTTCTTCTGAACTGATTGTCGCGCTCGCTGACAAATTGCACAGTTCCCCTACTCTGCAGAGGATGTTGATGTTCGACGGTGGATAGTGGCATAGGGCCTTGGCCATCCATTCGATCCTTGAGGGGCGTGAGCGGTTGATCGCACTGTCCACAGTATGAGAAATCATCCCTGTTGGTATGACCACATCCGTACGGACACTCTTCGATCTCATGCATCCTTCTCCTTGAAGGCTGCCTCTGCTGTCGTTGATTGTTGCTACCTTTGCCAAACTCCCATGGCCAGAATCCCATTTCGTCACGGAATTGTCGCACCTCAACATCCGACATGTCACCTTTGCTGCCGGAGCCGTTGCCTTCGCCATGGTCACCATTCGCACTTCAAGTGTCACCCTTCCTATTCATTCCTCCACCTTTGGATGGACCGGGACTGAACCGTCTCCGTGGGGCACCACCCCTGGGAACAAACCTCGGATCGCCAGGCGTGGGGACACCACCAGCGCCCTGCTGCAAGTGAGGAGGATCGTGCTGTTTTGGCTGTCTTGGATCATGATGAATCTGGCCATACTGGTCCATTCCATGTCTGCCAATATTATTGCCACCGTAACCATTCTGTGGTTGTCCTTGACCATGCTGTGGTTGCCCTTGATGATGCCCTTGACCTTGTTGTAGTTGCCCTTTACCCTGCCCATACATATTCACGGGTGGTTGTCCAGGCGGAGGGCTCATCATCATAGGCGGCTGTGCAAAAGGAGTCAGACCTTTCGGAGCTTGCTGCTGGGATGTCGGCATATGCCTTTGCACTTGAGCGCCATTTATATTTGGACATCCAGCAGCCAAGGCAACCTTTTGATCAAACGACATTCCATGACCATTGTATCCGCCATCAGGACCTTGCTAAGGCATCGGCTGATCGCCATAAGGGTCATGCCGCACAGCCTCTGATGCTGTTCGCATACCAGGAGGGACATGCATGCAACCAAGAGGTGGGTTGCCTGTTTGCGTGGCGGGATCCATGTAACCACCTGGACCATATGGCCCAAAGTGTCCATCATTATTGCGAACATTCTGGCTAATGTGCCCATTGCCATCTCGCATCACATTCTGACCATCCACCATGTGTTTCTGTAGCTGTGCCATTGCTATAAGCGGGGCCTTGCTACCGTGGTGTGTGTTGAGCCGAAATACCTGACGTCTCAACTGACTCACCGGAGCTCGTGCTGGAGATCTGGTGGATCTCCTGGCTCTTTGTCTGCCTTGTCTAAGATGCCTGTGATGAGTTTCGGATACCGACACCCACTCGTGCCCTATAGGGTCGTGGCTGTAAACTCAGCGGCAAAGATCTCAAAGCCAAGAAGAGCGTAATACCTACAACCGCAAAGTAATCGGCGATGAGGACGGCTGTTTCGTTATCGAGCGGAGGTTAGGTCTAGGGCAGCTAGGTAGCCGCCTGCCGTTTTCCCCTCCGCGCAATACAACAAAATGCTGATTCAGCCAAACCCTAATATATATATATATATATATGTTTGTTTGTTTGGCACGCCTTTAGATACGGTCTAGTAGCTCCGTCCAGTCTGCTGACACACCCCATACTAATGCCAAGGCACCCAGCACGGCAGCACCTCAACACAAGTACAGCTTATGCCAAGTTCCCAATACCAGCCGACGGTCCAGCTCCACACACAACGGTGCGGCCCTCGCATCAACATGAAGCTATCAGTACCTTAAATTCTGGGCGACACCTAATGCATAGGCCCATTCAAACACCGAACAGCTATCAAGCTGAGAAGTATCGTCAATAGGGCCATAGCATCGGGTGTCAGCATGCACTGGCAGTGGACATGAATTCCTTGGACCCCAGGGGCCGGTCCAGACGATGGGGCTTGCAACTTTCCAAAAGGGACCATATTCAAAACAGAAAGAAATCATAACACAACACGCATAACACACACGAAACTTAACAATGAAACAATATAGCCCTATGCCTTACAATCTGCCTTTCAGGCCCAAGGTGAACAATCACCCGGCCCCAACCTGGAGCGCACTCTGCATGAGACAGGAGAACGCGTACCCAGAAATACACTTCCTGCTATCTCATACCAGCCTGGTGGGTCCATGACGATAGGTAAGGTGCGGTAGGCCATGCATTATGCCAACATGACTAATACAAGTACAAGTGATGCAATAAGGAATGGGCCAATCTATGATATTATTTGCACATGGAGAAAGCCGAGGAATTCAGCCTCTAACACCAATCAGGATTAGCAGGGGCATAAAATAAACCAACAATCAAAAGCGAGTGGGCGGGATACAAGGACAGGTGTGTCGAGGCCGAAAGTGAAACACCCTTACTACCATTCATTATGTCCGGGTTCAGGGAAGAACGAAATAAAATTAAGATACAATGAGATATATTAGATTAACACTTCCAGAATGAATACATAATATTGGGCAGATGCCTGCCTGGGGCAGGGCTAGGCAAAGGCCCATCATGCAACAAGCACCCAGAAACACTTCACTGATGCAGGGGAGGTCTTTTACTTTGTTATCAATCATACACATGATTAGTAAGTTGTGGAATTAAGTCAACAAGGGGATGTGCGCCTCCACAAGCAACATCGATGCCTCAAGTGCGGACAAGTTAGGAACTGAGTGCAAATATTTACCAAAATGGCTATTACCCCCAACTTCCTTGTTGATGAGGGCGGGAGGGTGGAGAGAAATATGTAACAGATGAATAAACAAATAGATAAGTAAACGATGAAGCATCTAGATGAAATAAGAGATGAAGTAAAGAGGAAAGAACAGATGAAGAAAGACCCGGGGCCCAGCGGCGGAATTCACTTCGCCAGGAGGGCCAAGACGGGGAGAGCGGGAAGGGCGAGGAAAGGGAAAGGAGGGGGGACAAGGAAGTTGAGGCCGAGCATAAACTGGTTGAGGTCATGGTGGGGGAGGTGAAGTTTGAAAAACCCACAGCATGTGCCACTGCATCCCGCAGTGGGGATCGAAGCGTAGTCGCAAGGTGATTCCACTTGTAGCTGCCTCATAACCGGGGTAAATGGGACACTGCCTGCAGGGTAAGTGGATAACAAACAAGAACATACTGTTTTAGCGAAATGGCACTCTGCAAAGGCATGTGCCTAAGACCTGAACAGTTGAACCACGCAAAGTGTTCATTGCTACAGACTGAGATGCCATTCAAGCCAGAGCGATGTTACACAATCACACGGACAAAGTAAATGAATACAGATACAGACATGAACCAATCATTGCTCGTGGCGATGTGCTGTCTCTTGCAAACGTGCAGACACAGGCACTGCTACAACGGGGAGAGGTGACTCCATCGGAAATATAACTTAAAGGTTCAAATGAACATTGCAGAGCTAACAGAAAGTATTATTAGTTACAATTTCCGAAGGAAGGACTCCACCCGCAATAACTACCTCATCCTTGAGATATGCCAACGAGCACGTTCATCCTCAGGGATAACAGATCGATGTGCGGAAAACTTATGTAAGCATAACTGCGGCCTGGTGTCGAAAATCCTGCCGCATTCATCACATCTGTGAACAGGGGGAGTGCGGGGTGGGTCAGGCCCGGGGACAACCCTCAGGAGGGCAAGATACCAGCGTGCCTGACATGGGACACCCTGCGTGTTATGCCCTACCGCAAGGCTGGTAAGGAGCGTGCGACCTACAGCAAGGTGGCTAGAGAGACTAATGCTGTCCGTGTCTGAAAGAGGGTCACCTCGCCTTTCACGAGCAGCATTATCAGAGTTGATAGCAACAATAGCCAAGTGTTTCATGAAGTCAATACAAGCCTCGTTAAGGCCGGACCCCGAGCATGCAACAGAAGAAATGCCATATCCAGAAACACCTAGAGCGGCAAGGAGGCCACTGCGCAAGAGGATTTCAATAATGGTGGGCCAGAGCATAGCTAAGGTCGCACATAAGCTAATCAACGGGCTGTTACGGCTATAGGTAAGCGGATACATAGGATAGATCCATCTCATCACCTCATAATTATACAAATGCCCAATGGACCAGTACCCAAGGACAAACTTACCATATAGAAGAGAAATAATCAAATGTCCGGTCTGGAAGTTGTCACAGCCACCAGTTGTCACATCCACTCGGGCACCATTGTAAGTAGCGGGGCCGAAGCGAGCCGAGACTCAACTCGACAGCTCAAGTGCTGCAAGGGCAACACTGAAGCAAACCCCTAGTACCTGGTCGCCCAGGGGTGGTCCCAACCACCACCCACCACCTGGGACTTGAGACTAGCAGTGCGCCTACTCGACCGGGCGTGACCTAACTAGGCAGCAAGTCCCAGCCACTCAGTGCGCCCCTCACAAGGTGGCCTGCTCCCATAGGGCTACCTCGCACAAGGGATCCACAGGCCGGCGCAAGCGCATCCTCGGGCGCGTTCAAAGGCGGCAGGCCATAAGATTGAGCTATGCCGTTGTGCCGGCGGAGCAGGTGCATCCCTGAGTTGTTGCAGGTTGAGAGACCACCACTCAACGCACCACATGCCACCATTGGTAATACACAGAGTTGTATCCGACAGTCGTAACCACCCACAGCAATCCAGACCAGACAAGGACATTTTAAACAAAAACACAAAACTGCTGATTAGATGTCAAGGTGAGATAAGAATTATTCCTCGGCTTGCTCCTAGTTTTGGGTCTCCCAGGGTCTAGGTTGTTGCGTCCGATACCCAGGGGATTGAAGTGAGTGTAGTGCTCATTAATAGATAAAATGTGAACGAAGGGCTGATGCATTTCAACAGGAGGGATGTTAACGTACGACCTTTTGAATCCTCTCTTATATAGCTCCCTCATAGCAGGTTTGTCTATTTCATCCAATTTGTTAGCATCTTCCTCAATCATAATTGGTTCCCAAAAGGACAGGTTAAACTTACATATGTGAGAACGATATCTAACATGGTTCAAAAGACGTTCTCTGGTGTGGAACTCAACAAGGCAAACAGGACACCATGTATTAGCAACCTTCAGACGTACGTTATCCTTACTACCATGCTTTTTTTAACATGTGCAATCGGAGTTGCTGCAAGCTGGGTTGAACAGACCCACATACGTTACAACAAAGCGAGACATTACTGTTGGGAGAAAGCGAGGGGGCATTGCGCAACAGATCAAGATTCGCAAATGGGGAAAGCGAAAATCTCCTTACCTGGTTCGAAAGCGCCCTAGGATTAGTAGCAACACATTGAACAAGCTGGTCTACTTCATAAGTGGGGACAATAATCTTGCCACTCATCGAAAGCCACTGAAAGTCCTTCTTAAGAGCGCTAACCCATCCACCACTAACATTGGAACAGTGAAACAAAGTATCGAGCAGAAGATGCACGTTCTTCCCAACCATCCTACTAAATAGTTGAAGTCGGGAGGAGCGGATTAGGGTAACAGGAGCAATAAGATTATACTCATACACGACATCTTTATCGCACAGAAGTTCCGAGATATCCTTCTTGAAGAAGGCATTGCCTACCGCACTTCTGTAGATCTTAAGGACAGCATGATTCAACTTAGAGAAGATAGTCTTGTTAGGCTCGCTCCATCTTCCACAATGATAGGTACCGCCGGTTAGTAAATATGCTTTTACAACTGCGAGCTTCCTTCTGAACAGAACTGTAGGATTGTTTAGGACTTTGGAAAAGGCATAATATAGTCCCCGACACATGTATGCTACCCTCACCCCAATCTCATTTTTAAGATCACGAGCATGAGAGGTTTGAGACCCCAGGTGTTTATAAACATCGACAAATAGGAGAGAATACCATACCCCAAATAATTCAAACTTGGCAGCAAAACCATTGTTAGCAAGGTCTCACTTGGCCATCACAGAACAACGAACAAAGAAGCTATAAGTGACCTCAGTCTTCTTTTTGGCAAAATTCATTACTAGCTTGTAAACCGAGAAGATAATAAAAGCGTTTTTGGCGACACCAGAGACCTTATTAACTAGCTCATCAGCACGTGGAGAAACTATAGGTAGAGCTACATCGTCAAAAAAGGACACCTCTGTTATGGGTATTCTCTCCCTAGTCCTAGAGGACTTTTACGTGGAGGATAGGCCTTCATCATCCAGGGCTTTGTACAAAGCTTTGAGAACACGGGAAAAAGCAATGGTGTAAACAATATCAGCCAAGGGCATTCCGGCCATAGAGCCACAGGCAGTTTTAATAACACCAGAAAGAGACTCTTGAGAAAACCAAGTGTTCTTATAGAAGGACTGGGAGAAAGCATGAACAAGATTAAAATCAGTATGACTAAGGTTCTGTTCCTGCATCCATGCAACACTGTTAACAGCCGTGTAGATTATCCCAATCTCCGAGTCATCAAAGCCCGCATTGCGTAGCTGTTTAAGCCACTTCTCGTCCCCTTCATTGTGATCAAACAGTATTCTCCTTAACATACCAGCAAACGCAATTGTAACATCAATGTACAAAGCAGCAAGTGACTCCTTAGCCTCCCTACAAGCTTCACCAATCAAACGAATGTAGAGATGCGCAAATGAAACCAGAGCCAAATTGGGATTCTCTCGCTATACGCTTGGCATGCGGAACCAAAATCTCCCGAATAGAATTCATAACAGGTTTGGCATTAACTTCCACTAACAAAATATCCCGATAGCAACACTTATCACCTGAGGGCCCATTATTCTTGAAAAGTTCACATAACATGCCTCCTTTCCATTGGATGGGTGGAGAGATGCGCGCAAAAGACTTAAAGTGCAAGGGGAAGACAAGTGATGTAAAAAGAACTGGGAAACGCCTTATAATTGCACCCATTATTGTGTTCTCGCCGGAAGCTTTGAAGGGAGGTACAGATGCATTATGCTTAGACGCAATAAAGAAGGACGGGAAAGCCTTGATGATGTCCTCATCGCTTCCAACATCAAACTGGAAGCGGTCGCCGGAGATCGCATCATTTCTACCAAGATCAATTAACTCGTGAAAGAGGATTTCCTTACCATTAAGTTGAATGGAGAATGCTCCCTGAAGATCCTCTTTTCTTCAGCAACATTCCAGGCTACATTACCCTGGTCATCTTTAACCCTGATAATTCTACGAACACTATTAGTTCCAGCCTTCCTCTTCTTAGCAAAAACACTAAGTTTACAATGGACAGCTCTGATATCACCTTCAACCAAGGCGTTATCAATGGAATCTGCCTCAAGGTCATTTCTCGCCCTTTTTTCTAATTCGACATACGAGTTGACTTCCCTAGATTGTTGTTTGAAGAGAGATTTAGTGATATGGTAATTCCTAAGGAAATGGGGGTGGGTGGGTTAACACCATGGACAGAATCCCATCGAGGTCGGCTGGAAATATAACACTTTGGGTTCCTCCTCAATTTTGACCATTGGGCAACAATAACACGTAAAATATTGGTAGAAAGCCTTTTGAAGTATCTGTAGACCGAGCGCAGAATCCGATTTTTAGAACAAATAGCCTGGAATGTTACATCTGCTATAAAGGAGGATCTACATGCTGCTTTTTCTTTGGGGTATGCCTCCTGGAGCGCAGTCCTCACGTAGTCCTCGACAATGAAGCAGTGTGTCGACTGCTCAACCCCATAGGGAACACCCCTGAACTGTGCCATCAGATCAATGAATACAGCATCATGTTTGGGATCACCTATTTTGTAAACATCATATTGGACTTTTCTCCTCTTGAAAACATTGTCGTGTTTGAACTGAGGGAAGATCGAAAAAAAAAACGGCGAGTGGGATATGGTCAATATGATGGGATTTAGACTTGTCTTTCTTGTGGTCCTTAGCAGACCCAATGAGTAGAGGGAGAAAGAATCCAATCGAGTTTGGGGAAGGGGAGACCTCCGGTGAGGTAATAAAGTGATCCGAAAATGTGAAACTCACGCCATTCTTAATGCAATAAGTATCCGGGTTGTGAGCGAATTTGTCGCTAACATCTTCATGGAACGTACAGGGAAAACAAAGTCAACAGTCGACACAGCTTCTTGGACCAGACCGGAATTCTTAGAGGGGGCTTGTGGGCACCAACATATCCAACCCTGTTTCCCCTTACGACCTCCGAATTAAAAGCCATATTACTATCAACACCACAAATTACATATTCAGCCTTACCCTTAATACTCCTATCAACAGAGACAAACTTATTCCACCACTTTGAAGTATATTCAGAAACACCATATGGGGCATGTGCACCTATTACAGCAAACTGATATGGGCCAACATCAACAATGATAGCGAGGATCCTAGGCTCAGAAACAATAATAGAGACATTGTGGAGAGAAACCCTAACCTTCGAATCGCCACTTCTTGCCAGCACAATACTCTTATTTAGCCATATTTCACACGCATAGTTACCATTTTGAGCCGCAGAACCACAGTATACAAAATCACTATCCTCATAATAGCAGGCCTTGGATCGCCTAGCTTCCTGGTAACACCCGCAAAAGACCTCATGTTTGAGGTGTAGGACCCTGAGAGTATCCCTCTGTTTAGAGTTCGCAAGGGACTGTACGTTGTACTGGACAAAGAGGGCACAGAGGGGACCATAGGGATAGGGATTAACAGCATGCGTGTCGTCTATTCTCTCAGCAAAAACTTCAGAGTCAAATGCGTGCCAACACTTACATGGATCGAGCCAATATTCACTGCCAAGTGTTTGTTGATAAATATTACCATGGGACATCGTAACATGGAGGTCAATATAGGGGACAAACGAGGGGAGGATGGGCCCAAAGGGGAGGGCAAGGTTGTTTGGGTTTTTCCTATGATGATTACACAAAGAATCAGACAGCTCATTCCATGGATGGTCGGCATGGCTTTTGATATGTCCCCCAGTCAAATAGAAAAATCTGCGGCATGCCCTATCAAGGACATTGCAGAGGTGGGACATTTTGGGCTGAGATCTGCCAGGTTTGGAGTCATTGGACTTCATGAAAGCAGACTTATTATCAAAAACAATATCAAACACTGGGGCAGCAGGGGGGGGGGCCAGACAGGAGTTTCCCATATTGGAAAATAATAATTCTAGTCATGATCTGAGCGTACAATTCCGATGGAAAAGAGCCAGGAGGGAAACACTCCCCAAGGTACGGGGTACCGCTGGCTTCGTAATCAAACTCCCCTCCGACAGTGAATATTACAGTTTGCTTGCCTTTTGAGTTCTCACCAATGCAACAGATGCCCCACGTGGAATGCACTTCATCATCGGGATGATATCCTCCATCGATGTAGAAATAAATGCGAACACACTGAGAAATATCAAATTTGCAAACGCTGTCAGACCGCATAAAGCATTTGGTGGATTCCTTCAACACTATTCCACGTGGCAGTCCCCAGTTCACGGGAACAACATTTGCGACGATCTTGTCGAGATAGTTATACCCAATCCTTTCGCTTGCAATTAATGAGGAAGCTACTTTTGATTCAAACTCAACAACTGGTTCAGATGGGTAGAGTTTAACAGGGTGTTCAATAGGGGTATTGGAACTATCATAAACAATTTTGACACATTCGCTATGAGGGCAGTTTGAATCCGATTTGACAAAGTCAAGGCCAGGGCCAGTAAAAGCGCAATCATGATCACTGAGGTTGGATTTGTAATTACTGTACACATTATCAACACAAACATTTTTATTTACAAGGTGGCCCGGGCACTGACAGGAAAATGACAGGCAGACATTGCACCAGCTGCCAAGCAGGGACTCAAGTGTCAAGACCCTGGGATATGAGCGACCCTCATAATTATCTATACTGACTGCAGATGCATTATAATTGTCCACACAAAAAGGCCGTGCGCAGGGCAGAGAATCTAAACTATGAACACTCGATCCATTTGCAACCACCGGAATGCGAGCATTCTGATCAAAAGCACAAACTTCTGCCTGGGTGCAACATGAACTATCAAAAATATTTCTCTCCCCCCAAAAACTAGATCCTCGACGCTAATGGTGACAGGGACATTCGTACCAACCAGAATGCTGCTGTCTCCAGGTTTCGGGGGGGGCAAAAAGAGAGGGGGAGAGGGCAGGGAGCCTCAGCGGGAGGGTTTGGGCGTCTTCCTCTTGCAAGCTCCAATAAGCGATTTCTTCCTATCAGTGGCAACCGGAAGACCGGCAGAGGAGGGGGGTTGATCATTATGATCTGCCCGATCTTCCCCAGAAGATGAGGCGGCATCGGCAGAACCTACTGGCAAAGATTCAGGGCGGGCTGGGCGGATTGGCGGCTCCTAAACAGTAGTCTTGATGCGCAACCTCTTGGACAGGCCCTGTAATATGTTATTCAAATATGAAGCAGCCGGCTCACTGTTATCAGGCGTAGTAGGGGGAGGTGTGACATCAGTCTGCTGCGAAACCTTCGGGGCAGGTGTAGTAGGGCATTCGGCTCCATCCCCATCATCAACTATTTCATGGCCGTCATGTGATGTCTGCGTGGGACAAACTTCAGACTCAGGTTCCGCTTCTTGCGTACTATCAACCCCAATCACAGGTGACACAACATGGTCATTGTAGACGATCAGATCGAGCACTTCATGAATTTTAAAAAGGAGTTGGGCCGGGCGATTGAACATTTGCACAATCTCTTTGACATCGATGTCGAGCATGATCCCTGTAACCTTGGCAACAACATCAATTGGCAGCATAACCATCATACTTTGCACCCTTGCGTACAATTCCTCTCCGACCAACTGTCTCTGCGCTTCTTTTGTCATTGCCGCAAATCGAACAGTTGTAGGCCCATCAGCTCCAAGGTGCACTCCATTTTTCCAAAGTACCACATTGTTATAGTTTTCAGCATTCACAACTCCACCCGTAAGATCCTTGTCGACACCATGTATGGCGGCAATGTCAGACATAGTCTCATCAGGGACATCATAGTCATCACTAACAGCCGAGATTTCAACATCTTCACCTTTGAGCAATCGGACTAAAGAGGCAATCTGTGCGGCAGCATCGGTACCAACAAATTCAGCACTGCATTCACTCAAGGAGGCGGCAAGTCGTGCACAGACAAGATTAGTATCAACTCTTTGTTTCTGGGCAACCTGAGGCTTGCCATGTTTGTCATCAAGGTAGGCAGGCGAGGCCTCAGTCCTTTTAACACAAGCAGCTCCCTTTGCAATCTGAACATTGACAAAATTTCTTGCACCATTGATGAGTTCGCTACTGGAATCGATCTTTTTGAACTGGTCTTGGTAGTAGTGGACAATCTTCGAAGCCTCATCATGCCTCTTGACTGGGTTAAGCTTGTCATCAGGTTCAACAAATTCAAGTGATTCGCAGATGTCATTCACCCAGTACTCAATGGCTGTCCCAGCCCTGGTAACTTCGACTTTACCAAGTAACGGCGGTGGAGGAGGGCGGAGGTGACCTGGCAAGTAGATGTCGCTCCTCCTCCAAAGGTTCTTAAGCCAGGGTGGCGGGGCATTAACATCAATCAGGCGTGAGAAGGCTGACTTTGGTCGTAGTAACACAATCACAAACCAGTTAGGAAACCACTTCATACCAATATTCTCAGTCTTCAGAATTTCTGATCGAATCCTGTCGGGCACGTGAAGGGAGAAACCAGGGACATTGTCTATCGGACCTGACTGATCATGTGGAATCTCATGCTTCGGTGCGGCATACGTGTTGAAAATCTCAGCAGATGGTTTGATATGGTCAGGGATCTTATCGTAGATTCTGGATCTCCAGTAAGTCAACAACCGTGGCGGAGGGGCTTTAAGGTCAAGGAGCTCGATAAGTCTCGGGTCCGCAAATTTGATCGTGTCCTCAATGATCTTCGGGGGATAACTGATATGTGCTTGATCTACATTGCCAAACAGAAACAGTTGTGAGTCAGCATCAGCATGTCCGTAAGACGCAAGTAGGCTCTTCACCATCATAGTCCTCTCCTCTGACTTGTGTGGATCTTCAGCATCAACATGTTCCATCTCAACGTCATAGTGGGCATAGTACTCATTCATCACACCATTGTTACCAGCTCTGGATGCAGGGACGCTATTGGATCGCCTTTGTGACCCACCACCTTGTGATCGATCCTGACGCCATGGAGGGATACCAGTACGCAGAGCTTCGGCAGCAGGATCATATCGGCTTGTAGGACGGGACCTTGTTGATGACCCAGGAACCCACTCATAGGAGCATACGCCGCAAAAACTCCAGTAAGGCGGGCACCATTTCTCACACCTTGGGCATTGCTTCTGCTCATTAACTCTTCTATTTTGCCACGGGACACCTGAAGTAGCATCGGTTGGTGCAAAGTTCGGTACTTAAGATTCCGTAACTGGAGCTCCACCAGGAAGATATGGTTGTGTCATAGGGAGCTGCTGATCAGCCGGTGGCAAGTTCTGTGGAGGCAGCATGTGTGGAACTGCATTGTATTCATACCATGCATCCTTGGTGGAGCGATTTGCGTCGGAGACAAAGGATTCGGGCTGTGTACTAGGCCAGGTCCTTGGAAGTTGCCATTCTTTCCAGACGGGACAAAAAAGCCATTCGCACAACCAGCCTGCTGGGCACCAACCTGCTGGGCAGCCACACCATTCCCATTTACATAACCAGCCTGCGGGGCACCAGCCTGCTGGACAGCCACACCATTCCCATTTGTACTCGCACCAGCCTGCGGGACACCATTGCCCAAGTTGCCATTGGGAGCCACACCAGATTGCTGAGCAGGACCTTTACCATTCTGCCAACTACCATTAACAGAGCCCTTATTGAGGTCACCCATGGTAACTGTGTCTCCAGGGCCAGAGCCCTTCCCAAACTGAACTGGACCAGCATCGTACATAGGCTTGTAGAACCCACCACTGGCAGTAGTCACAAAAACCATACCACTTTTGCCAGCCATAGCCTCCTTTGCATATTGCCCTTTCACTGCCATGGTTGCTACCTTACTAAGCTTTGACCCGCGATGCCCACACAGTAGCTTCGCCAGGTGTAGGGTCTTCCCTCGGGACAAAAGTTCTGGCCTGCGCAACAAGCGCCTTGCCCTCTGTCTGTGGGCACGCTTGTGTCGGTGCCAAGGTGGAGCAAGTTTGGCAATGGCTGGGGAGACTAAGTTGCAGTATCAGAACCCAACCCAACAAGCGCGCAGGCACCCACACCACCTTGCGCTAAGGCTTCCTTCTTGGGCCCTATATATATACAGAGCACTCATTTGTAGTTGCCCTCATTTGTAATTGCCCTCATTTGTAGTTGCCCGGAGCGCAACGTAGCGCAACGTGCGGTCTAGACCCCCTCTAAATCTTGCGATCTAGACCTACGTAGGTCTAGATCAGAGTTCTGTAAGCGTTCAATTGGAATGCAAAACAATTAAGGGTGGTCTAGATCATGACTAAGGGTGGTCTAGATCATGCAATTTATGTGAATTGCTTTGGTTCCCCAAATCTTACGATCTAGACCTATGTAGGTCTAGATCAGAGTTTTGCAAATGTTGGATCGAAATGTAAAATATTGCGGTCTAGACTAAGGGTGGTCTGGATCACGCGATTCATGTGAAGCTGCTCTGGGTGCAACCAGTCAGCACCCCGTGGACATCGAGAGGACAAAAGAGTTCATGCAGGCTCAGGGCACATGCGAGTGCCTGGCCACGAAAATAATCCCCACAACATATGGTCCATGATTCAGGTCCATATTCCCCCTCGAACCTCGTACCAGCTCGACAATTGGTGCTCCTCCGCCCACCGGTCACACCAACAGCGCTGGCAAGCAGCACGGTGGCGGATATATTATACATAATACAGAGCACTCATTTCTAGTTGCGCACGCGGACGTCGAGATCGCCTAGTTGCGTTGGCGCTTGGGGGGTCTAGATCGCCATTTTCTGCTCTTGATCGTTTTGCCTGTATCGCATGATCTAGACCACTGTAGGTCTAGATCGCAAGAAGGCAACGTGTGATCTAGACCGGTCTAGATCGCATGATCTAGACCACCGTAGGTCTAGATCGCAAGATTTTGGGAAATTTTGGAGCAAGGTCTCGATCGTAGTTGCGTTGAGATCCCATATGAGGTGGTCTGGATGGTAGTTGCGTTGAGATCCCACAACATTCCAGCAGAAGTAAGGAATTGCATCCATGGTAAGGTTGAACAGAGAGCTCCAGCTACCCTTGTCCGAGTGCTCTGATGGATCTTTTCCCCAACCCCGGGAAATGTCGACTAGCATCCGCC
>JACLAC010023152.1_pt1 | contig 22054 bp, 14 predicted proteins | sample 8027881 | NCBI WGS metagenome assembly JACLAC01 (sample SAMN15725517, study PRJNA655200) | protist metagenome | isolation source: fluorescence activated cell sorting (FACS) single amplified genomes of... | place: Spain: Blaines Bay Microbial Observatory, Mediterranean Sea | collected 2016-01-19 | reverse complement strand
TGGCGGGCAGCCCAGAGCGCTTTTCGTTCTTCTTCTCCCGATGTGAAGCGAAAATCGGATCCATTGAAATCTTCCCCCGTGCAAATTTCTTCCGTCCTTTCTATTGCTTCCTTCAATGCTTTTTCAGAAGAAGCCTGAAATTCCAAAAAAAGAGTAGGCTTTTCGTCCATCTGTGCTGTTGGCTGCGAGGAAGATGATGAGCTGCTGTCAGATGCAACATCCTTGTTAAATGCTGCGACACTCGTGGTGTCGAGCAACTCGCACCGCACCATAGGAATCTCACAAAATTTTAGCATTGCTACCGTATTGGCAGCATCTGCTAGAGTATCGAACACACAGACGGCTGCAACAACATGGTCAGGAATAGGATGTAATTTCACAGTGACCGAAGTGATGACGCCGAGCGTTCCCTGTTTCAGTAAGGAGAAAAATATCAGTGCTAGCATTTTCGATTTCATGGCCAAATAGTACTCAACAATAGTGCATGACATTTTTTGGTCGAAACCATTCAGTAGTTCTTACCTCCGATCCGCACATGAGACCCAACAAATCATACCCCGCGCTCGACTTTAGCGCCTTGGTTCCAACCTTTTTCACGATGGTTCCGTCTGCAAGGACGCATTCGAGCTCCAAAATATTTTCCCTCATAGTCCCGTACCGAACGGCCGTGGTCCCTGAGGCCCCCGTGGCAACCATTCCTCCCAAGCTGGCATCAGCACCTGGATCTACCACAAATTGCATCCCTGTGTGGCGAAGTGCCTCGTTGAGTGTTTTGCGCGTCACACCAGCACCCACCTTGGCAATTGGATCGGGCAAGAGAGCCGTCTCATCGTCCATCTCATCTTCTTCGCCCGGTAATACAATGTCTTGGAAGGCATTCATATCCAAAGAAATGGTTCCGTTTTTTATGGCACAAATGTGGCCTTCGACAGAGGTTCCAGCACCATACGGAATGACAGGAATTTGGTTGTCGTTGCAAAAACTCAAGATAGCTGAAACATCCTGTACGGTTTGGGGCCGAACAATCACATCGGGTGTGACATCGCCATAGTTTTCGTGGGTGCCATCGTCGTTGACGATATATCCTCGGTGATGGGATTCGCCTCTTCCGTGTCGGTCTAGCTCGTATGGATTTGTGGAGAATTCAGTCTCTTGGGAAAGTATTTTGGAATCCTTCATGCTTTGAAAAGACAATAGAATTGATTCTTGTCGCGATGCCTTGCCTTGGTGATAATCATTTTCGTTGCTTGCGGCAGTACTGCTGAAAAAGGGGCAGCCAATAGTTCTTCGGTTCGGTTGAAATGCAATTTTGTTGTGCACGGCGGTTTTTGCACCGAAAAGAATAGCGCTTCTGCTTGCCGAGATCGCCAAGGAGGAAAATGCTCTATTTGATGTCCGAGATATTCCTTGTAAATTTGTCGGAGAGACTGGCGCTTGTGACGAGGATAATATGCTCGTTTGATTGATTGTCGCAAACGAAGAAGTTTTGAATCTCTTCCTGGCTACTCTGCCAATAATCGAGGAGGCCATTGAAGATTTCATGCTGTTTCGTTACTGATATGCACAATTGTTTTATGAAACTACAACGATTGGCAACCGGCAGAGGATGTGCATTAGACACAATTCTCATTGATTGCTTTCACTTCAACGAAGGATATTGGTACGCAATGGAATCTAGTAGGAAAGTAGGAATCGAGATTCTTTGATTTTTGAAGATTTTGGGAAGCAGTCAAAGTAGTCGAACTTTTTTGCTTTTCTCATATCTAACAAAACGAAGAAATAGTACTAGTCCTAGTTCTTTCCAAGTACTCTCGCTAGCCGGAGTTCTACTTTTACAGTACTGCTACGTCTAATGTGGTTTCAACAAGCATTTCAACGAGAATGATCTAAACTACAATCTAAACTAGACGACTAGAAGGAGACCAGGAGCAGCAGGACGAGGCGGGGAGCACCACCAGCGCGACGGAATGATGGTTGCACCATTTGTTGTTGTTGTTCTTCGGTTCTTCTTCTTGCTAGTACCGGCAGCGCCACCATTCTTTGAAACCAGAACGATGAGGAGGATTAAAACGAATTGTACGTCTAGAAACACGATTGAAGAAAGGTAGTAAGAAGGGATCGTGAAGAAGGAGAACAAAGAATCGAGGAATGTGTGCTGGTGGTTCTCCAATGAAATCACGATCGGCATTGAATAAATCTGAAAAACATACATATTCTAGAATTCGTTGCACTCCAACAGTCGCAATAATACTAGGAATTTTGTTCCGTCTTGGATTGAAGAATGGGGGATTCCCGTTTCTCGAGAACCAGATGATTATAAGACCAACATTGTATTAAGGCTGTAATATTTTCGTCTGTTCAAGTGGGATCTAGCTATTACAAGAATACGGTACTCATAATTTCGAACATTGACAGATATTTGGGGATCATTTTGGTTCTTATAGAAAACGATTCAAAAGCGGGGCGAGCAATTACGACTAATGAAATATGCCACCATTAAGGTTAAGAAACTGTCCCAAAAGTAGTGGGACACGAATGAACGTTCCAGTGAAACTTCGGGAGCAATTCTCGCTTATCACTGCCTTATTTGTGAAATCACGCGAATCGCGGGAAGACTGCATACAGACGGTATTTTGGAGGAGTGAGAATTTGCATTGAAGAATGATAAATCTAAATCTCATCCAATACCGGAAAGTTTTTAATGTATATTGTATTCCTTGAAAGCCCCTAAGTGTTAAAAACCGACATTCCTGAGGTCAACGACAAATGCATTAAATGTATGAAACATTTTACGACCCAAAGAGTACCGATTTTTTCAAATTGTTGATCTTACTTGAAGTACAAAAGGGTAGCTTAAGAAACTGATATCCCAAAAAAGCCGAAGACCATTAAGTATAAGTGTTAATCCATTGTCTCAAAGCACTGCTCAGAAAATTTCACGAGTCGAATATTTATGCGCTTCAAGGGGTTCGCAGACAGGTTAATTATCCAAGTTATCATGAATGTCAAACCAAAATCTAGAGAACATAGAGCTTCCCGTTCTTCTTGCAAGCAACCAAAGGGCGGTCTCGAATATTTCCGCCATAGATAGCGGAGAACACACTCTTGCAAACTTTTATGGAAACCCATATTTTGCTTCTTGAAGACAAATTCCCATCGAATTACGAAACTTTTGATCATCGCAGTATAGATTCTCCGCCAGGTTGTTTGACGAGGACAACTTGTTCACAATTGAATTCTACACTTGCGGGTATGTTTCCACAGCAAGCACAATATATGAAGTAACGGAAAATTAGAGTAGTCACAAAATCAACCATGACGACCAACTCTTCATCGAGGAACGAACGATGGTCAGCCATCGAGACCACATCATCATCAAGGGCGAGGAGTAGCGATCGTCTGCGAAGTTTGTTATTCCATCAAGACGATATCCTAAGCCAAAAAATCACGGGGCTGAGGATAGATACATCCTCGTCGCACACAATGCCAACCGCCGCCATTCGAAAGGCGTCATATGACAGTCTACAAAGTCTCGGCAGTATGAGTAGCATCAGCAGTATGGGTAGTATGGGCAGCACGGGAAATCGGATATGCGGGATGCCGAGGAAGAATTCCTCCAGCAAATTTCGATACCGCGGCAAGAAAGATAGCATGAACAGTCTTCTGAGTAAAAATTCTCGGTGGAAGTCTACGCCTCCAAAGAAACGAAGTTCCGTGGGAAGCGTCAACATCAAACTTCTGCAATCAAGCCTGGTGCTAAGTCCTGGTGCTGCAGGTGGACACGATAGCGGACGATGGATGGCAACAGTAGCGAGCGACCATGCGATGGATCGACCAATCGGCGCTATTTCAAGGAAAGCCTCACTCAGCACAATACTGCCATCGTCGAGGAAGTGAATTCCCCGAGGAATGGCAACAGAACTAGTGAGGAGCTGCAATGTGACAGCTCAGTCAACGCTTATATGTAAGCTCACCTCCAGAGTGTGAGCTACATCGTCATCCAACGCTATTTTCTAGTATCTTACAGCAACACGATGCACGAAGGATCCGTTTCTTCTTCTTCATGATAATACAACAGTATACTACTAGTAGTAGTCCGCAATTTTGAAGTCTGACTTTCCTATTCTGTTAGAGTGCTACAATTTCATTTCTATAAGGTGAATCTAGTTTAGTAGTTTTTGATAGAAGCTCAGTTGGGCGTCCATCATATACCTTGCTAGAGTTCGTAGACGCCTTTTGAGGTTAACTTCTCGGTTTGCGAACTTTGAGCGAATTCAAGGGCGAAACTTTACAAAGGGCCTTTTCTGGTCCCTATTCGACTGACTGGACTAAACAATAGTTTCGGGGAAAATCGCGCATTGCTTGGTGCAAACTTTCCCTCAAATCTGCTTCGATCCAACGTCAACAACAGCCACATGTTTAAACTGTGGACAACTTGTACGTGAAACAACTGAATCGAATCCTTTCCACACTCAACAATCACAACTTCCATACTATTCTTCCAATAGAGTAGACAAGAGTTTAGTTTGTATCAATTAATCAAAATGAGTCTCGAAGAACTAAAGAAGGAGATCGATGCTGTTGGAGGCCAAATTGCTGCCGCCAAGAAAGAGATTACGGACAAGGAGGAGGTCAAAAAGGTGATCGGTCCTTTGATTCCCAAGCTTTTGGAGCTTAAGAAAAAATACGCCGAAGCAAACAATGGCATTGGTGTCGATGGAAAGCCTTTTGGTGCCAATAATGAGAAGAAAAAGCCTGCACCAGTGGCCAATCAGGCAGCAACTGCCGAAAACGCAGCAAAGAAGGCTGCCAAGAAAGCAGCAAAGGCTGCCATGAAGGCTGCCTACAAGGCTGGACAGGCAGGTGGCGCTCCAGCTCCCGCTGCAGCCGCAGCTCCTGCTGCCGGCGGAAAGCCCAAACAGGCTGCGGCTCCCAAGGCCCGAAGTGGTCCTCCACCTCTTACCAACCTTTCCAAGTTCAAGTTGGCTCCTCTGCAATTGGTTTTGAACCCAAATGCTTCTAGCATGAAGGAACGCCCTGTGATTGCTCTAGCAGCGGCTTGCTTGGCAGATGTCGACATTGATCTGTCAATTACCTCGGATCACCGTATCCCAACTCCCATGATGGGAATGACTGGAGGCGGTGTCGTTGTTGGTGATTTGGCAATGGCTCGGTATGTGCTCGACGCTGTAGCTTCCGAAGGAAATGCTTTGGCCACATCTTCGGCCAACGAAAGAGCTGCACAAAATGCTTGGATCGAGTACGCACAGTCTCTGACTCAGCTCGATCAGGAACAAGTCATCAAGGGAATCGCCATGACCTTGGAACACGCCTTGTCCAAGCGAACATATTTGTGCGGCAACAAGATTTCCCTCGCCGATGTTGCCTTGTTTGCTGGCTTGGGATTCCCATGTGCCATTGAAGATAAGATCCGTGTTGCAGGAGCTCTGAAGGAATTCAAGGTTGCTTCCCGTTGGACCAACATGATGGCGTCCCACCCTGCTTTGAAGAAGGCGGCCCAGCTCGCTATTGGCGCAAGCGGTGCTACCGATGCCGAAGTTCAGTTCACGGAGGAGAAGCTCGAACCGCTCGTGACTGGTATGAACCTCTTGGAAGGTGCTATCCCAGGACAGGTCGTCACCCGTTTCCCTCCCGAACCATCGGGTTATTTGCACGTTGGTCACGCCAAGGCCTGCTTGTTGAATGACTACTATGCTCGCCGCTACAAGGGACGCTTGATCATCCGATTCGATGACACCAACCCTTCCAAGGAAAAGGAGGAATACCAGCAATCCATTGTGGAGGATCTAACCACTCTTGGTGTCAAGGGAGATGTTTTGACCTACACCAGTGATTATATTGGAGCTATTCAGGGTTATGCTCTTTCCATGATTTCCAAGGGAGAAGCCTACATGGACGACACCCCGCAGGAGCAGATGAAGGAAGAGCGTGCCAACCGAGTCGAATCCAAGTACCGCCAAACGCAAACTCCCGAAGAAGCCAAGGCTCTCTTTAAAGAAATGTGCAGTGGGTCGGACGAAGGTGCCAAGTGGTGTCTTCGCGCCAAGATCGATATGTCTTCGGACAATGGAACTATGCGCGATCCCGTCTTGTACCGTCAAAACTTGATTCCTCACCATCGCACGGGAACCACCTTCAAGGCCTACCCAACCTACGATCTGGCTTGTCCGATTGTGGATTCTCTTGAGGGTGTCACACATGCCATTCGTACTACCGAATACAACGATCGTGATGAACAGTACCAGTGGTTGCAAAAAAAACTTGGACTCCGCAGAGTTCGCATCCACTCCATCTGCCGCATGAATTTCCAGTACACTGTCTTGTCCAAGCGCAAGCTCACCTGGTTCGTTGAGCAGAAATTGGTTACCGGATGGGACGATGCTAGGTATGTTTCAAAGAATGTCAAAACGTAGAATGCGTTTGTGTTGGCAAGATATTTTTCTCACAACTTTTTTCTCGATTTCAAATCCCAATAGATTCCCTACCGTTCGTGGTGTTCTTCGTCGCGGAGTTTCGATCCCCGCACTGAAGAAATACATTTATAGTCAGGGTGCCTCTCGTCGTGTTGTGAACATGGTTTGGAATTCGTTTTGGGCCGAAAACAAGAAGGAACTCGACAAGAATGCCCGTCGTTTCATGGCCGTCGACGCCAGTGCAAATGCTACTTTGACGATTACGAACTTTTCCGAAATCGCCGATTGCGACAAGTATGTTAGCACCGCGCTCCATCCCAAGGATCCTTCCATGGGTAACCGCCCAATGAAACTATCCAGCAAGGTTCTCTTGGAAGAAGTTGATGCCGCCGATTGTGTGGTGGGTCAAAACATTGTCTTGTTGCGCTGGGGTGTCTTCAAAATCACCAGCAAGTCGGAAGATTCCAAGACGCTCGAGGCCGAACACGTTCCCGATGGAGATTTCAAGGCGTGCAAGCACAAAATCTCGTGGATTGCCGCATCTGGCAACTGTCCGACTGTATTGACCGAGTTCGACCACCTCGTTACCAAGGAGAAGCTCGAGGAGGGAGACAAGTTCGAGGATTACGTCAACCCCACCACCATTGCGACCACCTCGGCATGCGGAGATGCCTGCTTGAAAACCCTTCAGGAGGGCGATGTGATTCAGCTCGAACGTCGTGGATTTTACCGCCTCGATAGCCCTTACCGTGGTGCCGACAAGCCTTGCGTTCTGTACATGATTCCCGATGGCAAAACCAAGTCCATGTCGGGCATGTCTGGAAAGCTCGCTCACCACTAGATGTACTAGATCAAGTAGTAGCAAAATTATTCCACAATTGATTAGTCTTGTAATACAGAACTAGCAATAGAATCTGCAATAGAATCACTTTGCTAAAAGTTAATAGTCCTAGATTTTGATGTAACGCCAACCCTAAATGTAATCTCCTCCCAGTCATTTTAGTCATGACACGAGAAAGTCGTTTTTCCGTCTTATTTTCTGTGACCCGCAGAAACACAAAATCACATAAAAGTTCATTCACATCCTTTCCATATTACTGTCAACAAGTTGCTCTGGATCAACAAAGAGCACAAAGCAGCTGCACAAAAAGCAGAGCTACAATGAATTTCGCTTTGCTATCATTGTTATTGGTATCAATAAATGGAGTTTCCAATGTTCTCGCCAACGATGATGAAGAATGGAAACCCAAGATCGATATGGACCACAGCCAGTCGGAATTATTTGAGATCGCCCACGAAATTGCGGTGAATGCACCGAGCGCCTTTCCCAAACCAACCTATCTGATCGGCGATCCCGATGTAGAAGTGGTTGTAGAACCCGATATTGGACAACACCGACCGGACAAAGATGTTGTTATGGCCTACGCAGAGGGATATACCCTTGATTATTACATGTGTTTCATCGAGACGCTGCGAGCAACTGGATTCGATGGAGACATTGTTATGGCAATCTCCGAAGTCGATCAGGTACAAAAACACGTATTGGAATATTTGAGAGAACAAGAAAATGTGGTAATCTACGCTCGTCCATTGAATTGCTTTGAAGCGGATGCCGTAATTCCGGCCAAGCGAAAATTCAAACGAGGCTCACCCGACGTCTTCCAGATGTGCGCCCTGGATGATGTCTACGGATGGAAAGACGCCGATGGAAAGATCACCAAGACCGCAAAGGATCCCCGTGTCGGCCGTGCCGTGGCTACTCTCCGTTACGAATGGTACTGGATTTGGGCACAACACTACAATCCAAACTCGTGGGTCATGCTCGTGGATGCTCGCGACACCTTTTTCCAAACCAATCCCTTTGACAATCTACCCCGCAACCAAAACGGACTCTTGTACTTTTTTGGAGAAAATGCCGAGGCGACACGAATCGGAATATCGAGGAAAAACCGCAACTGGATTCTTCGGGGATACGGTGCAGAAGTACTGGAAGCTCTCAAGGACAAGCCGACAATCTGCAGTGGTTCTACCATGGGAGAACAGCTCGCAATCGAAACCTATCTGCGGGCACTCGTCAACGAATGGGACGAGACGGACATCATGATGACTGGTTCCGATCAGGGATTTCACAATTACTTGTATTACTCGGGCAAGCTCACCAACAGTGCGTCCATTAGCAAGCTGGTGGTGTGGGAACAGGGCAAGGGCATCATCAACAACCTGGGTGCTCTTCGAACCAAGGAATTCTGGGAATGGGGATTCTACAACAATCGAACAAAGGAAGTATATAATTGGGATGGGTCACTAAGCCCTGTTGCTCACCAATGGGATCGAGACAAGGATCTTCATACGTACATGCAGCGAAACAAGTTCCCCAAATGGAAGCAAGGTTTTGTGAAACAATTGGAACAGAAGAAAAAAGAAGGCAACCTTCGGGCATCGTAAACTAGAGTAACGTTCTTATAACATAAAATTCCAGTCATCATACGGCATCGGCAATAGTTTACAAAACAATAAATATTCTAGGACTATTATAAAGCCAGTTCTATGATATCGCACAACTTTGATCGCCATCGTTTACTATTTTTCTGGACGGCCTAAAAAGTCCAGATAATTCTATCCTCAATATGGATTCGTTCTATCGCATGCAAGGACCTTCATTCTATCCAGTCAAATCATTTGACTCCAATTCTCTTTTTGATGTTTGATAGAGTTTCATCTGGATGATCATCAGTCTCGTTGTCGCTGTCACTGTCGGCAAGTTCTAGAATCAGATTGCCTCTGCGATTGCGCTTTTCGGAAATAATAGCATTTTCTAGTTTCTTCTTTGCCTCGGGTGAGATATCCGATGGCTGGGTCATTCGAAGCAAATCCCAGGCAGGTGGTTTGGGCAATACCCCGACAGCAATCAAACCTGGAGCAGCACAGTAGTACAATGTAATTGAATAAAGGTATTGCCCTTTTCTATAACGGGCGTATGCCTTGTTGGGGTCATAGATCTTTGGTTTTGTTTCGACGATGTTACCCTCGGTCGATCGAACATTCTTCTTCATGCTCATAACGCCTGGATCTTCCATTTGGATTGTGGGTGCCGCAAGAGAAGTGGTGTAGTCGGTTTTCATAAAATTGCCCTTATAAATTGCAGAATAAACTTTCAGTTCCACGGTCCCCATGCCAGCCATTGTCGAGCCAATTCCCGCTTCTCCGGTTGTAAAGGAAGCTTTTACGAATTTTAGCGCTTTACTTCGCACGACACCGTTCGACCTGGATACAGTCCCAAGGTTTGAACTCTCAACCTTGCCCGAACTGAATGGTTGGTAGTATTCAAGATTATTTCCGTCAATCTCGAAGATGCAATAGAGGTCGACTGACGGCGGTCGCACTGTGCGGATACTCATAAAATACTCGGCATCGGGCTCTACTTCGACATAGGTTTTACCATCCTTTTGATGTTCTTGGAAAGGAGTCTTGTCCTCGGCAGAAACAAGTTTGAATTCGAAATCGTTGACAACCACCATGATCAATGATATTCGAATATTGACGACCTTTTAGTTCATCGAAGGCAATCGTTTTTGAGAGCCCATTATCGATTTACTGTGTGGATTAGGTCGGTTTCGCGCGCCATTTTTCATTCGTTCCGTACACGTAGATGTAGCATTTTTTGGCCAACCAAAAATACAAAGCATTGTAGAACGACTTGTTTCAGCATCATCTCCTGTTTCCGATCAAAGAACCAAAAGGTTGCAGCATTGACGTACCAGATCAACCATGGGATTGACGTTGTAGAGAGTAATGGCGGCATTGGTTCAACTTTGATACAAGTAGAACCCAAGCGAGTATGAACGAGTCCAATCCTTGTTGGATGAGTTCTTTTCCGAGATCGAAAAGCTTACAATTCAGGACGAAAATGAAGATAATGGCGGATATGACAAAGAATTGAAACCTAGTGGCGAAACTATCAAGATTGGGGATAAAATAAGAGCCAAGGAGAAAGAGAAGCAAAAGCAACAGCTATCGATGATCGATCGTGCCGACACTACGAAAGGCAATTGGAAGAAGTTTGTCATTGAAGAGGCAGCTTCATCGCCAGTGCCCCGATCACAATCGTCTTCGATCACCACACCTGGGAGAAAACCTATTTCCATTTCTCTTGGTGGCGCTTCCAGTGCGAAAAAGAAGAAGAATTCTGAAATTACGAGGCGCCAGACCCGAGAAAATCGACCAGCAGCACCGTCCGCAGCCTTTACGGACGAGGCATTGTCACAATCGCAACCGATGGCACGATTAAGCGACCGATTGCATCAACCTATCAATGCAGACCGCATTCTAATACCGCGATGGATTGCCGTTCTTGATACTTGCGCGGTTCTCGAATCCTACGAGTCGGTCTGTGATATGATCCAGTTGGCGAAAGAAGCAGCCAAAAAGTCCACACTGCCACCAACGGCTACTATATTGGAGGACTTAACGATTGTTTTGCCGTACACAGTTTGGAGTGAACTCGATTATCGTTCCAAAGAAGTCGACGACGAGCACCAACGATACAAGGCACGACGGGCGGCTCGTATGCTGACCGAAGAACTTCGGAACCAACCACAACAGCAGATTCAAAATCAGCAGCAAGTGCACGGGAATTCTCAACAAAACAAGGACAGCAACAATTCATACATACAATCCCAGAGCCGCATCGAGTCACACCGTGCCGTGGAAGAATTCGTTGCCTTGTCAAAAACTACCAAGATAGACATTCCCAACGATGATAAAATATTGGCCTGCGCTCTTTGGCAACACGATCGACACGCAAAATCTACAGCAATAGACATGTTACCGGTCACCGCCGGTGGTGTTGTCTTGATCACATCGGACAAGGTCTTGACTGGAAAGGCCCGTGCCGATGGCCTTGCGGTCTATAATCCAGTTGAGTTTGTTCAATACTACAAGAAGCGAATGGCTTCGTTGCGATCTAGAACAAGTGCGCCAACACACCGAGGGGCAACTATGACACCGTGAACGCACTATTCACTCGGATCAGGACTAGACTTTGCAATGACTCAAACGACTGGATGTGTCGGAACGGATGGGAAGAGAGATCAAGAACAAATTGACTCGTGAAAGTCGATTGCGATGAGATCAGCTTCGCCGGTGGACGATTTTTCTGCGAAAAATGCGCAAGCACGTTTTGTATGTGTGACTGCTGATGATTGTCCCTGTCCCTGTTTCTCAACTGTTCCGTAGGCAAGACTATCCCTGTAAGTAAAAGTATCAAAACGAACCGCGGCTTCCACCTTCTCTGAAATGATTCCTGAGCAGTCACGGTTGCTTGGCACGCGTGATGCATTGTCCTAAATCTAGAAACAACCTTCATTAACCTAGTTAGAAATACGCTAACACCAAAAATTGTCAGCAAGTGAGATTCATGAAGCTAGTTAAAGTTGCGCTACCAAGTGATATATATTGAAGGAGCTTCTTATCCACGATTACTGGGAGAACCTCTGTCATTTGTGTACACCAATTTTGTGGATGCTGCGCAAGCAAGATGTTAAGTCTTGGGCATGACTGGAATAGGATTGGAGGCAGTTTCTATGGAAACTTCGTCGGCGTAATAGGTTATCTGATGGTCGTAAACGAGAAGGATTACACGTACTTTTTCGAGAAATTATAAAGTGGGAGGCAAGAAAATGCCTGATGACTGTTTGTAGGTGTGCTCTCACGGGAACAAACTCCGAGAGGCTATTTAGGAGAACATTTTCTCTTTCAATTTATATAGAGAAACCCAGTTTTGAAGGACGATGAGAACCAATAAATTTTGCGAAAAGTATGCCGCTTACGTACTGAGTAGAGCTTCTAGGAGTCAGTGGTACAAGGGCGTTCTATATATTTTGGGAGTCGTCGCGTCCAAACCAAGTAGGTAATGCATTACCATTAAAACGTTGATAGTCCCTCGTTGAAGTTCAGTTTCTGGAATGTATTCGGCGCATAAATTACTTATACTTCGACTTCGTGCCTTGCGGTTCTATCCATAAGTCTAAATATGCTATCGCAGGATTTAAGGTCTCACCTAAACTATTCCTAATTTCAAATCAATTACAACAAAATTGTCGATTCTCTTTTAGCTTACTTAGATGGTTCTCTTTTAGGTTAGTATGTTATTTATAGGTATAGGAACATAGCCGAATTCAACAAGCATGTGTGGAATTATACTTAAGGAGATCAAAAGGTTACTTCAATGAATTTGTCGAAATGTTTTTATCAACGGAACAAAAATACTTAAGCAACTGAAAATCTTTGGTCTTCAAAAACCCAATACCGCCAATCTTTCACGATTACGAGGAATATTGAAAGACATTTCCAGTAGCGCAGCTGCCACCTTGCTTCTCAGTACGGAAACAAGCAATAAAAATTCTCAGGGCCTTCAACACATGGAATTTATTGCTCCGGTTTTGCATTGGGCCTAGTAGAATTTACTTATTGTACCACGGAAATCGGCTTGGCCATTTTTGTTGCGTACTAGAGAATATTTGTTTTGAGAGCTTTTGCATCCCATACAAAACCAGCAATACTCGCGTGACAAGAGTGTCTTGGTTCAGACTTGCAACTGCTTCCACTGTGTGATAACGTTCTTCTCCGCTATCACTTTTTTGAATCTGCTTCTCTCATAATATTTCAAACGAAGCAAATCAACTCCACTACGCATTTTCCACTACGCGATACTATATCCATTGCTTCTCCACGCATCCATCCATATCACATCCAACATGATGACAGCCACCAGCAATCAAATTTCGGTCGCCTCCAGTCCTGAATCAAGAAAGACTAGCTTCGGCAGCGATCTTGACAAGGCAGGACTCGACGATAGCAACCACAGCCTCACCAAGAAGACCAAGCGAACAAGCTTGCCAAGCACTCAGCCAACCGCTGCCATTCCCTTCCCATGGAAGCTTCACCGCATCCTCGACGACGCCGATGCCAAGGGATTCAACGACATCATCTCTTGGGTTCCCTCCGAAAACGGCTTCAAGGTACACAAGACCAAACAATTCGATGAAGAAATCATGCCCAAATACTTCGACAAGACCAAGTACAAGAGTTTCCAGAGACAGCTCAACATGTGGGGTTTTGACCGCGTCGGACAGGGACCTTACAAGGGAGCTTACCTCCACGACTGCTTCATTCGTGGCCAGCCAAAGCTTTGCGAGAACATGCAGCGAACCAAGATCAAGGGCATCCACTCCAAGAAGTTGCGCAAGAGTCTCCTCCAGAATGACCTCTTGGGAAGTAGCTCGCACCACTCTCTCGGTGGATCCAGCCACCTTTCTCTTCGAGGATCGACCCATTCTTTGGGAAGATTGTCTCGTCATTCCTCAAGTTCTCACGATGTTCGTGCTTCTATCAGAGCCTCATCTCAAAAGCTTGCCGATCTCGAACGCCAAAAGGAAGAGATCCAACGAAAGCTCGAGCTTGTCTCCGGCAAGGCCAACGCTGTTGCCGTCACCGACGCCCTCAACAATATGACTGGGTCGTCTACAAGTGCAATGGTCACTCCACAGGGCTCTCTTCATTCTCGAAGTGAACGAGACACCTTGGACGACTTCCAGCCACTTCCTCTTCACGATGGAGACAGTCTTCTCTATGGAGGACGCAACTTCTTCTACGCTGGCGACGAACGAGACTCCAACCAGCGAAGACGACCCGCCCGCCGATTCTCCCTCGAACTCAAGTCGGACAGCAGCGATGAATACGTTCTGAAGGAACTTCCAGACTTCTTCGACGAGGAAGGTGACTCCCTTCTGGCACCAACCCCACTTCCACCAAACCTCAATGGTATCAACGCAACGAGCGATGTCAATGGAAGCCAGAATTCGTCCTTGGTCATCGGTTTGGACCGACCATTCCGACGCTTTAGCTTGTTGGGCACTCCAGTGCAAGATCCCTTCAACAAGCAACAGCAGTCGTTCTACCAAAAGCCACCCAGACAATCAATGTCCATGAGCAAGATGAATGCCATGAACCAAAACATGATGAAGATGAACATGAAGATGAACATGATGAAAATGAACATGATGAACATGAACATCAACAGCAATCAAAGGAGTAGCAGCTTTGGCAACACAAACATGCGAATGATGTGATGAATTCCCAGCAAGGAATTCAAGCTACTACAACAACACAGCATTGTATCTATTTTTAATAACTTCTACTTCAGGTAGTAATTCAATTTTGTACATTATACCAAATACACACTACTAGTACTTCAAGTAGGACTATGTTTGGATGATCAATGATACAACCTAGCCAGCACCATGGATATTGCAATCCACTCTATCTCGATCGTGCTGGTGGATACCAAAACAAAAAGGCGAGATCGTAATTCTTCGTTGCTCATCCTTGTTACCACTCATTGCACCAGTTGACGCCGTTGCAAATCGTGATCGTAGATCTCCGAAAAGAATTCCAAGAGAAGGAAAGTGTCTCGTTTAAAAGTAGTCTTGCCACAAGAGGACCTTCAATACCGATTTTTCTTCGCCAGCGACTCTCTTGTAAGTGAGAGAACTTGTTGATGGGGTGTTCCGTTATGTCTTCAACGTACATAATCGTAATTCTAGTCCTATTTCTTCATACAATGTTCTCATTTCTCTGCCCCCGAGAATTAAGGAGAAGACCCAACTTCAATCCCGCGATCGATCTGTTCCAATGAGTCAACTATCAGTTTTCATTGCCGGTGACGTCATGTTTCGAGACGATACGGACACCTCTACTACGATAGACCAGTACATGATCCATGTATAAATTTGACACGGTATCTTTCTAAAGAAAAGAACAAAAAGTTTTTGAAATGCAAAAATCGTTTGTTGATTGGCGCATTTGCATTCGACACGATCGACGTCAAAAGTTCCTCTCGAAAGTGTTCTCTTTCTATTTCTCAAACTAGCCATTTGTCAACACAATCTGGCAGGTTGGATTGATAGAGCTTTGCTTTGGTCCCATCCTTCGATACGAAACCCACGCCATAATGTCTGCCAAGGCCGTACGGGAATACCGGGGAAAGAAACTCCTGGCGCGTCACGTCAAGGATTTGTCGGATGGAAAACACGTCGTCGACGATCGGAGCGTCTTGGTCAAGCCCGAGACGAACCTAGACGATCTTCCAGAGCTTGAGCCATGGCTTGTCGAAGACAATCAAATGCTGGTGGTCAAGCCCGACCAATTGATCAAGCGGCGCGGAAAGGCGGGATTGGTCGGCATCAAGCTCACCTACCAGGAGGTCAAGGAGTGGATCCAAGAGCGGCGAAACAAAGAGATTTTTATCGACGGAGTTAAGGGAATTCTCGATACCTTCATCATTGATCCGTTTGTGGCACATTCCCAAGAAGATGAATACTATATTTGCATCCAAAGCGATCGAGATGGGGAAGAAGTCTTGTTTTACAGCGAGGGAGGTGTGGAAGTTGGGGATGTGGATTCCAAGGCCAAGCGCCTTCACGTAGGCATTGACGACTCGCTCTCGGTCGAAATGATGCAAACCAAGCAGCTTCTGCATGGAGTTCCCGAGTCTCGCATTAAAGATCTTTCCTCTTTTGTGGCTACCCTCTTCAAGGTCTACCGCAAATTAAATTTCACATACATGGAGATCAATCCGATTGTCTTTGCACAAGACGGGAAAACTATTGTTCCGTTGGATCTGGCGGCGAAAATTGACGAGACGGCAGCATTCTTAAATGCTTCCGACTGGGGACCTGGTCCCTTGGATCTGCCACCACCCTTTGGGCGCCAGGAATTTCCCGAAGAAGCCTACATTCGAGAACTCGACAGCAAAACGGGGGCCTCACTGAAACTGACGGTCCTCAATCCAAAAGGGAAAATCTGGACCATGGTTGCTGGTGGCGGTGCTTCGGTCGTATACGCCGATACGATTTCCGACCTGGGCTTTGCTCACGAAATTGCGAATTATGGGGAATATTCTGGAGCACCGAGTACCGAACATACGTTCGAATATGCCAAGACACTGATTGGTTTGATGACAAAGGAAAAACACGATCCAACAGAAGATGGGAAAATCTTCATCATTGGAGGTAGTATTGCCAACTTTACCGATGTTGCAGCAACCTTTGCGGGACTCATCAAGGCATTGAAAGAATATTGCTCGGTATTGAGATCCAACAAGGTATCCATTTGGGTGCGTCGAGCCGGGCCAAACTATCAGGAGGGGCTACAAATGCTTCGGGAGTGTTCCAATGAGACGGGTCTCGACATTAAGATTTATGGGCCTGAAACCGATATCACGGCTGTTGTCCCCTTGGCATTGGGGTTGGAAAAACTTGAGAACTTTCCTCAGTTTGACGACCCATCGCATATAGAACCGGTCAGAAAGAAGCTCAAATCTTCCAATGGCGATTCTATGCCATCGAATGGTACGAACGGTAAGGGCGGCCCCCAAATGAAACGCATTCAGTCGTTCCACGGCCAAATCGCCGATCACGAGGCGGATCACAAAGTCGAAAATTTCACTGCTAAAACTCGCTGCATAGTGTATGGACTCATGCCAAAAGCTGTCCAGGGAATGTTGGACTTTGATTTCATGTGCAAACGAGAACAGCCGAGTGTCGCAGCAATGGTCTTTCCCTTTTCGGCCAATCATTACACCAAATTCTACTGGGGAACAGAAGAAATTCTTCTACCGGTGTATCAAAACACAGCAGAAGCCCTAGAGAAACATTCCGAGGTCTCGGTGGTGGTGAATTTTGCCTCGTTCCGTTCGGTGAACGGATCAGTTATGGAAATTCTTGAGAATCATTCGGATCAAATCAAAACAATCGCGTAAGTACTTTGCGTTTCTAGTTGTAACAAAACGCAGGCGGTCCATTTTATGCTGACCCAAACTGATTTTTTTGTCGCATCACTTTACATTTAGTATCATTGCGGAAGGTGTTCCTGAGTCACAAACAAGAGCATTTAACAAAGTAGCCGTCGATAAGGGAGTTGGAATAATAGGACCTGCAACTGTTGGTGGAATCAAGGTAAATGCTAGGAAAAAAGTAACAGGTGAACGTGTGGTCTTCAAATAGTATTCTCATCTCATCTTTTCCCATTGTAAAATCAGCCTGGGTGCTTTCGCATTGGAAATACTGGCGGTATGCTGGACAATATTGTCATGTGCAAACTATACCGCCCAGGATCAGTAGCTTATGTATCACGATCTGGAGGACTATCTAACGAACTGAACAATATGATTTCAAGAAATAGTGACGGTGTCTATGAGGGAGTAGCAATTGGCGGTGATCGCTACCCGGGATCTCGATTTCTCGATCACATCTTGCGATACAACGACAATCCTTGTGTTCACATGCTAGTTCTATTAGGGGAAGTTGGGGGTGTCGATGAATATCAAATATGCGAGGCTCTAAAAAGTGGAAGGATTACCAAGCCTCTGGTAGCGTGGTGTATCGGAACCTGTGCGTCGAAGTTCTCTTTTGAGGTTCAATTTGGTCATGCAGGAGCGCTGGCAAAGGCAGAAATGGAAACATCCGTGGCGAAAAATGCTGCGTTGAAAGAGGCGGGTGCACACGTACCAGAAAATTTCTTCGAGTTCGGAAACATGATTAAACAGGTCTACAATAATCTCGTTGAATCGGGATCGCTTATTCCCACCCCTGAAGTAGAAGCTCCAAAGATTCCTATGGATTACCAGTGGGCGAAACGGTTAGGACTTGTCCGCAAGCCTGCTGCATTTATCTCTTCTATTTCCGATGATCGAGGAGATGAATTGAAATATGCTGGTATGCCTATTAGTCAGGTATTTGGGAAAGGACTAGGTATCGGTGGGGTTCTTGGATTGCTCTGGTTCCGACGTGAGCTTCCTGAACATGTGAACAAATTTATCGAGATGATTTTGATGGTAACGGCAGATCATGGGCCGGCTGTTTCTGGAGCTCACAATACGATTGTGTCAGCACGAGCGGGGAAAGATCTTGTCTCGAGTCTTGCCAGTGGATTGTTGACTATCGGTCCTCGATTTGGTGGTGCACTAGACGAGGCAGCAAAGATGTTTACTGCCGCTAGCGATGCTGGTATGGATGCTGAAACCTTTGTCAAGGATATGCGAAAGCAAAATAAACTAATCATGGGGATTGGTCATCGCATCAAGTCCTTAACAAACCCTGACAAGCGTGTTGAAATCATCAAAAATTACGCACTCGAAAATTTCGATGATAATTCTGTCCTCTGCTTCGCATTGGCAGTTGAGCAAGTTACAACTAAGAAAAAGGCGAATCTGATTTTGAACGTCGATGGGTGTATTGCTGTTTGCTTCGTTGACATGCTTCGAAGCTGCGGTGCATTCACCAAACAAGAAGCTGATGAACATATCGCTAATGGATGTTTGAATGGGCTATTTGTTCTAGGACGAAGTATTGGTTTTATCGGCCACTTTTTGGATCAAAAGCGTCTGAAGCAACCCTTATACAGACACCCATGGGACGACATTAGCTATCTTACGCAATATTAAGTTCTAGAAAACAATGATCCCTTTTTTATTCTCGTCTATTTCTTTCTACCCCACTTTGATTATTTTGAACCGCTATCTATGGCTTTTTCGCTTTCTATTTGCGACACCAACATGACCACTATAAGTAATATCCGAATCCCGAAGCCGCCAGTTTTGAGTCGGCTTTTCTTGGCGATTCGCACTCGCTCCCGTGGCAGTCGTAGTTCTCACCTTTTGATCACAAAGGGGAACACCAGCACAATATGCACGGAATTTGATGCACATTTTCATTTCTTTCAAAGAAAGAGTAGGTCTGACATAATCAACTCCTTTCTGCGGCGCATCACCAACTCCCACGCGATGACCAAATTCGTTCTCCCAATTCGAAGTCAAAATCATTTTCCCTCCCATCCATGCATCAACGGGACCTTCTACAGGCAAATGATCCAATAGATATTGCGCACCCGATTGGCTGAGAAGGTAACCAGTGAGATACCAAGTCATAGTCGGAAGCTTGATATGTTCACAACCCGGAATATCCAATAGCGGCGCTTCTTTTGGCCTCGCATATCCAAGCGCGCAGTAGTGAAAATCGCGAGGGAGTTCTTCCAAAATCTGATCAAGACGTTCCTGAAAACGATCCACCAGGACAGCATCATCCTCCAACACCAACGCGACAGGACATGGTGGCATATGGTCCACTCCGATTCTCCCCATGGACTCATGCATAGGATCTCGGAATCGAAAGTGGTGATATTTTGTCACTTGAACAGGCACTTGTTCCCATCAAGGTTCGTAGAATTATGCCCAATGGCGTTCGAATGGACTTCAATGTCTTGGTTGACCCTCTAGGTACGCTTCGAGACCTGAAGTTTGCCGTGGAACACCAGCAACACCAAAAAGGTGATGGTTTTGGAAGTATTCCCGTGGATGTTCAGCGATTGTTTATTGGAGATATTGAATTGGACAACGATGGTAAAACCTGTGCGAGCTATGGAATCGTTGCGGGTTCACTTTTGGACTTGGAAGGCAAGACAGAGCTTGATGAGAGCGAGAGTCTTGTTGGAGAACAAGACCGCATCGTAATTGTCGACACCAAATACGGAACGATGTTTTCTGTAGATCGCGCCGACGCAATCGAGAAAGGAATCCTCACTCCCAAGATAATGGATACCGACGATGTGTTTGCTGAAGCGACCGAAAAGGAATTTGACAAGGACCGAATGCTCCAATGCATGATGTCATCGGCGAACCTCAAGGTAAAACCTCAGTTGGTAGTTCAAAGCAACGTGGAGCTTGATGAGTACGACATCGATGAAGAATTGGCCAATGATGTCAAGAATATGTGGGGTGTCCAGCTCAAAAAGACCGGGCAATCGCAACGAATGACCGAAATCTTCTTTGTTGACCTTAGGACGCAAGAGGTGGGATTCTTGAACAGAAACAAGCTACTGGAGAAAAAATTCATCACTGTGGTCAAATCCACCAGCACCACCCGAAACGGTAAGGGAGACAAAATGACACTGGAAGAAGCCGAAAAGGACCAACAAAAATACGACTTCTACGTCTTTGAAATACGGAAAATCTTTGGCATTGCTCAACCCTACCAGGGTCTCTGTCAGAAACCTGAATGTTGAACTGAATCAAGAATAAGGACAGCATAACGAATAACTATTGTATGTAAAATATATTTCAGATATAAAGCAACCAGTTCTGATCGAGTTTCTATATTTTTACTGAAAAAATAATTCTGTACAGGGAAATAATAGATCGGTGCCAGACGAATATGTGTATTTGAATAGGAAAGCATCCGAGACGAGTATAGTTGGATACAGGAATTTAGATTGGCAATCTTGGGCCCTTCCATTTAAAACCAATATCGTTCAACATTGCAATTTGTTCCAATGTGATTAAAGATAGTCGGCCATATTTGAAATGCATATATTCCTTTCGCTGGAAGGCCAACCATTTCGCCAACGGAGTTGGACTCTTTTCGTTGAAAGGGACATTGCAGTGTTTCATTCGGTCCTTAAAGGCGACGAGCTGTTGATACATCTCCTCCCAAGATGCAGGGGGGTTAAATTTAGCGCCAAATTCGAAATTAATGCTTTCAAGCATAACAATCCTCTCTGGACTGAGTTTTGGGCCCTTCTTGTGTCCCGCTGTGTTTGCGTATGCATATTTTTGGTTTCTAGCCCAATCGTACAGCTTCTTATCATCCTTTTCCCGAACTTTGCAGTGTCCGTTGGTGATTCGATACTCTCGAAGTAAATTAAATATAGGCGTCCATTTATCACCATCCTGTTCGACTGCTTCTCCATCATCACTGATGTCGTCGTCGTCGAAGCCTTGTACACCCTGATTTTCCTGCTTGTGCTGCATCATTTCTTCAATAACTTTCATTCTCTCATTTAGAGCCTCGAAATTTCTTTTCGTTTCTTGAGCAAGAGCTTCAAGTGCATCTGCTACTTTGTCAACTTTGTCCCCCGACATAGGATCTGGGACGAGGCAATCAGACTTACGTTTGATAGAAGATACAGTCATTGTCATCGAGTACTTTGTTTGGGATTACAATGGAGTAATTGTTTTCAATCTCTGTGGTGTTCAGATATATGATGAATTCTATTTTTCCCTCTTTTCCTGCATCCAATGTTCGTTCGTACAAATTACTCCTAGACCGTGGAAATTTAGAACCCACTCAACAGAAACAAAAATTTCAAATTCTCAAAAATTTTCAAATTTTGTTTCGTGAAAATGCATCGCAAATTTTAGTTTCATTCTTTGATGCCAAGAATCAAAATTGCAATTTAGATGTTTCCCTCCGAATGGTATTCAATACCATATTGAATGTATTCAGATTAGAAAGAAACTGCCGATATCTGAGTTCAAGAGACGTAACCCTTGCCAAAAAATTCAACATCAAAAATGAATTCTTAGTTGCTCCCACGGTATTCGACAACTTTTCCGGGATTCAAAATGTTATTGGGATCGAGCGACTCTTTGACCATTTCCATCATTCGAACAGCTCCGAAACCGTACTGGTCTTGGAGATACTTGATTTTCCCGTATCCAACACCGTGTTCTCCTGTACAGGTTCCACCTGCTCGGAGTGTTCTTTGAATAATCTTCTCATGAACTC
>JACLAC010015455.1_pt1 | contig 22057 bp, 30 predicted proteins | sample 8027881 | NCBI WGS metagenome assembly JACLAC01 (sample SAMN15725517, study PRJNA655200) | protist metagenome | isolation source: fluorescence activated cell sorting (FACS) single amplified genomes of... | place: Spain: Blaines Bay Microbial Observatory, Mediterranean Sea | collected 2016-01-19 | reverse complement strand
ACTATCAGAGCTCGTTACTATTCCTTCCTCAGAATAATTCACTCCTTCCTTTTCTCTCTTTATTCGTCGACGCGTTCTTTCTGGTACTTGTCCTTCAGTTTATTGACCTCTTGTTCGATCAGCTCGTCGTTACTAGATCTTGAACATCAGCTTGCCGTCGGTGCCTTTCAGGCCCCTGCCGTCCGGATCAAACAAGACACGCCGGTCACTAGCCGTGGCCCGTGACGGTGTCACTACGACCGTTCGACCATGACCACGTCATTACTCCCGCCCGTCGGGGTCGCCCCTGAATACGACCATCTTCAGCCCGCCCAGGTGCTTGAACAGCTCGGGGTTCTTCAGGAACCCGTTCGGGTCCTCGCTCCGCTTCACGTAGCTCACGTACTTCGTCAAGTTCGTCAAAGCCTTGTCGAAGTACTCCATGCTGATGGGGTGCTGCAGCAACGGCGTCCACGCAGCCTCCTTCTTCTCGTGCTTGTAGCGCACCAACCCTCACTCCGGGTCTCTGTTATCCCTTTCTATTTGTTCTCAATTCTCCTTATTGAACCTACTAGTCTCACTCGGACAAAGGTTCGCGGTAGCTCCCCACGTGCAGCATCAGTCCCTTGGATATCAACACGCTGGTCGGCAAAGAGACGCTGCCCATCTCGTTGCGGCGGACCTCCTCCTCGAGGGTGTCGGCGGCGAGCTCGGCCCTGCAGTGGAGAGCGGAGAGTGGAGTGGACGAGGAGAGTGGAGTAAGGATTGGAGTGGAAAAAGGCAAAAATGTTTTTTTAAAGGCCGATAGTTTGAGGTGCAAGATGCAAACGGATAAGTTAACGTACTCTGATGTGGATATATATAAACTAACTATGAGAACATTGCCTGAGGTCCCCTCCAATGTAGCAGAAAACACAAAAAACCACATTTTTACACCAATAAGACCGGACCCAATATAGGACATGATAACACGGCCTCTAAAATTTCCAAAAAACACCAAAATCCACCGTAAACTCGACCTAAATACGCCCTCATCCACCTAAGCCTGAAAGAATACTAATAAGAAATAAGTACTACTTACATAGACATACTGACTCTAGAACTTTAGATACAACTGCAAGTGCAACAGAAACAGACAAACTCACATGTCCGCCTTGGTGAGCGCCGCCTGCACCTGCACGTTCTACACGTAGTTGCTGCTGTTACTACAGCTGCTTCTGGATCTGGTTCGCCACGTTGGGGATCATCTGCTGCACCTGGCTCTGCATCAGCATCACCGTGGCCTCGTTTATTTTTAGATTTCTGTCGCTACTAGTGCTTCCACAGCACGTTGCTTTCGCCGCTCTTGCGCTCCAGTTCCGTCATCCTGGACAGCAAGATCTCGAAGCGGTGCATGTTCTGCTCGAACCCGAAGTTGCCCTCCATCTGCGCCAGTTTGTCCGACACCTCCTTCATCTTCGCCTGCGTGCGCTCTCACTCACTAGCTCTTTTTTTCCAACTCCTCGATCTTCCCCAGGTCGTTCATCGCCACTCACATTTATGCACCTGCCTTACTACGTGTTCAGGCGTCACACCACCTTCTCCTTCACCATGCGCAGCGTGTCCTGCGGCAGCGCCTGGCCAGTGAATCACAGTTCGTAGAACACCTGCTCGACCGCCTGGACGTCCTCGCTTGTGTGCTTGGAGACGGTGAAGGTGGCGCCGTTACTAGAGCGTGTGCTGGCCTGGGTGGAACTGGAACCCTGCACCTGCTGCTGCTGCTCACGTTCACGTAGTCATGTTTGTTCACAGCATGGCGCCTCACGTCGCCTGCGCCTGCGCAAACACGTCCGCGTTACTACCCAGTGTTACTACTTCTTCACCTCTTCCCGCATCTGGATCGTAACAACCTTCTCACTATTGCTCCTGACTATATCCTAACTCAACCAGCTCACTCACTTTGTTTCACTTGTCACTATTCGTCCATGAGTCACTTGCGGTTTCACTTCAGTTCACCACCGCCGTGTGTGTGTCAATGCGCCGCGGTGGCGGTGGCGTCGCGCTTCCTACTAGAACTCGACGGCGAGTGGCCGGGTTTTGGTGATGTACGTCATCATCTCGTTCTTGCCCCAGCCGCCGAACCCGAACTCGATGCTCTTGCCGTTCAGCGACATCAACCGGTCGCCCTTACTAACGCCATTGTGGCTTCACCAACTACTCTCACCCACGTGCACCACGGTGATGGGATGCTCCCACTGGTTCACCCTGAAACCTAGTCTTTTATCGTGCTCGTCACTAATTTCAGGAATAGGTGACGACGTTCGCGGGATCCCACTCACTATACATTATTAATCTACTTTTGCGTCACTAATCGGTCAACTTACTAGGGATCGTGCCTGCCACTATCACCCGCATCCGTAATTTCCGCATGCGCTTTCTTGCCGTCAGCCTGCAGGAAGGACACATTCGATGGTTAAGAGTGCTCGTTGAGAATGACGGGCTGCGAGCCTGTCGATTGTCACGAGTGCTCGTTCGAGATGGCTGGCATTGGCAGCATTGTGGTAGGCGCATACTGCATTTGAGTTTGAGTCTGGTGCATTGGTTGCATCGGTTGCATAGCCATTCCGGGCATCATCTACATCTGCATCACAGCCTGCTGTCCGCCGCCAACCACAGCAGCCGGCGCAACGTTCACAGCCAGCGGTGCCCCACTGCTCTGCTGCGTGAATGCCGCCTTCTCAAAACTGTTCGGTTTGATGTCCACTTGCGCTCCCCGCCCTTCTCTTGAGAGCGACCTGGGTCGATTCCGCCGTTCGTATTCCGTCTGCTGCTTATTTCTCTCACCCCGGACGTCCGCGCTCTTACTACCGGACGACGCCGTAGTACTCACCGACAGCTGCTTTGGCTCGCACGTTGCTGATAGCCGCCAGGTTACTAGACACGTCTAGTCGCACCAGCACCCGCCGGAATAGCGTACGTGTCGCCGCCTGCATCTCAGGTTTTGCCGAGCATGTAGTCGAGCTGTGCTTGTGCGGCCTCGCTCTCGGCCTGGATGCGCTAGAGCTCGGCGTCCTGTGCGTGTGCCGAGCCCGACTCCTGTGCGTGATGAAGATGATGAACATGATGATCTTTATCGTGATGGTCTTTACCGTGACCCTTAGCATGATGGTCTTTACCGTGATGCTCTTTACCATGATGGTCCTTACCGTGGTGCCCTTTGCCTTTTCCGTGACCCTTCGCGTGCCCGTGAATATGGGCTGGCGCATGCTACTGCATCCCGTATCAATGCCCATCCGCATGCGGAACAGTCTTCCCTTCTGTCACGTATTTCACGCCGACGAACCCACCTGCCACCCGCGCCCGGTTCCGCACTTCTCATCACCGCGGCGACAGACCCTCGCTCGCTAGCAAATCTCGAGGCGTCTCCACCGGGCTCAGCTGGTACGCACTTAAATCTGCTCTATCTTTATCAGCACCACCCATACCTCGAACTTTGTACTTAAACTTCTGCTATGCCAGCTCTCAGAACCTACTACTTCTCCTGCAAAAACTGCCGCTCGTACTTGCTGCCTTTCAGCGCGGCTTGCATTCACATGTTGTGTTCCTCCACCTCTTCCGGCTCACTACAGTTTTTAGATGAACTTCTATTCACTAGTTGCTCAGTCCCACTTCGCCACCGGTGTAGTACGCCTCTTCGCTCAGCTCCAGCCACTCGTCGTACCGCAATTCCTCCTCGAACTCACTAAAGCTACCGTGGCTTCCGGACCAACTCCCCCTCACTAGTTCCGCTAGAACAGGTGCTTCTGGTCCTCCGCCTGCTGCTTACTATTTTCGCGCTTCTTCCCGCCGTTGCGGACTGCCCACCTCCAGCCTGTTCACCCTTTTCTTGCCATTGCCTGCAATGCCCAACTTCTCCTAGTTCACGTGCCTGTACGCGGCCTCCGAACGGTATTCACCATCGCCACCGAACAGTCAGTCATGCTCACTAGGTCAGCTTCCCGTCCATCTCGCGAACCTGCTTCACAGTCTGCAGCGTTGCACCAACGGCACCTAACGTGCCTCACAACGCCAGCATGTCTCAGTGTTCCAGGTCCTTTTCCTTCTAGTACACCTCACTATGCCTCGCCCTCGCGCACGAGCGTCAGGCCTCACGCCAGCCCGTGCTTGTACCCGTGTGCCAGCACGTTCATCGCGCCCTCGCCCATCCGGCCCTCCGAGATCTCCTTGTCAAGTCACTCACTATGTGTCGGAGAGGTCGCGGCCAGGTTTGTTATACACTCACGACTGCCCTTCACTTTTGAAGTAGATGTCGTCTCAGATCTTCCCAAGTTCTTTTTTCACCTCGCTACTATAAGCGATTTCGTTTCAACTCATTATAAAGATCCATCACTACACGCCACCGTCATCGCGTTCTGGCAGAGGACGGTTGCCGTAACCACCGGCTGCATTTATGTTCGGAATGAGGTTTGGAGTAAGTCCTCAGTCTTGTTGGGTCGCTAGCTCGCGGTTGATTTTGTTCACCTCTCAAACCAACCGCTTCATCTCTCCCCGTAGATCCTCAACCACCTCAGCCTTCACCGTCTTGCCGTACTTAATTTCGTCCAGTCATCACGTGATGCTACTAGATCTTCTCGCTGTTACTACTGGTACAGGACTGACTTCTCACTAGGACGCAGACTTATTACACCTTTTCGTTTCATTTTTTAAGTCGATCCACCTCACTACATCATCTCCAGCATGTTCAGGTGTTTCGTCCGGATGCGCTTCTCTCACCGCTTCTACTGGCACTCGTAGATCTTCGACAAGTACCCCCGCAGGCGGCCGGCCTTACTACAGGTTACTAGTTACTAGCCCCGGTTCTCCTCACTAGGTACTCTACAACTGCATGTCCTTGAGCACCCCCGGGTCTATGTCACCCAGTCATCACTCCTGCACCAACTCACTAGCACCGCTCGCTCAGCTGAAACTCCTGCTTGTCGTACGCGTACCAGTACGCATTGCCCTTGTATCACGGATTCTTCAGCGCCACCTTCTTACTAGTTCACGATCATGAGCATCTTTTCGTGGAAGTACCTTCAGTCGTCGTCGATGTCTTCCAGCGTCATGTCGTCGTACGAACCGGGTTGGATGCCTCACGCGTCGCGTCTACTAGTGCCGCCCGCCCACCTTGCTGCGCCCCGCGCCAAGTCTCTCTTTGCTACTGCCGCCGTGTTTCAGCGAAAACTTACTAGTTACTACGACTCACTAGTAAATTTCATCATTAGCGATCTAGCTCGGCTTGTTTACTACTCCTCACTACAGGTCCAGCCGCAGGATGGACAACACTTCGTTCTTGATGAACTCGTAGGGCTGCCCCATGTAGTAGCGCGCGGCGTGCTGGTCCTGCATCAGGTTTGTGTTTTTTTCCAACATAGGATTCTTACTACACCTTCTCGTCGTCCAAATCGTCTATATCTACCACGATCCTACTGTTCACCTTGAGCACGTGCTTGTACAGCAGCTTTTGCGGCGCGATCAGGTACCCGTCGTTCGTCACGAACTTGCCGATGTCGATCAAAAACTTTCACGTCTTCATCGCGCTCACCGGCACCGGCACACCCGTTTCTGTGATCATGTACGCGTGGTCCTGAATAAACGCGTCGTGCGCCGCCGCGTTCTCCTTCTTCCGTCTGAACAACTCGTCCCAAAATTGTTTACTAATGCCTTTTATTCCGTCACACCTGCATCGCGAACCTACTACGCGACCTGCCACTTTTTCATCAGATTTTGCAGCTTCGGATTCTTGCGGTACCGCCCTTCCCGCCGCTGCATTTCGAGTAATTCATCCTGCAGTCTCTGGATGATCACAGGATTACTACTTACTACACGATTCACCTCTTCAGAGCTCGCTCCACGTTACTAGCTCTAGTCTCATCACGCATTTGTTTTCTTTATCTCGATGTTCGTCATCGACTTCCCACCTGCCTTCACGTTCTTCCGTTTCTCTTCCTTCATGCTCGGGCTCCAGTTGCGCTCGCTCTGATTGAACTTCTGCTTCCGGCGCTTCTGCACCTTCTTCACAACCTTATCGTCCTCCTCGATCTTAGTCACACTACTAGCGCTACTCACTAAATCCCCAGCTCCATGTCCAGCTCGTCCAGCAAACTCTCCTTCACCTGCCCGTCTCCCTCACTACACCTCCATGATCTTATTACAGTCAGTCACTACGTCTCCTCGTTCTACTTACTAGCGCGTGTTCACGCTCGTTTTGTCACTGAAGTGCCCGCTCGTCAGTCACTCGTTGTCCAAGTCCCGCTTCACGAGCTCACTACTCGCTGGAAACCCTCTTCTATCACCGCTCCACCTGTCGCTCCATCTCGTCCAGCACCTTGTCGCCCACCTTACTACTCCTTCCCTTTCTTCAGCACCTTCTACAGCACCTCCACCTGCTGCGCGGCCAGGCCAAACTTCGTCTTACTACACGCGGTCACTACTTCACTTTTTCCAAGTTCTCACTAGCGCTGCTCACTAGATCTGGATTTCCAAATCGAACTTCGCGATCATCTCCCTCGTCTACTCACTAGAACACTTGCTCCTCCACCTCCTCACCTGTGTCCTTGTTTATGTTTTTCGTCTTCATCCGTCACGCGCCCTGCACGTACGTGCCCCGCTCCGTGCGCAGGTGCTCCACCTTCTCCCACGCCTCTTTGACTGCGATGGTGTGGGGTGTGTCAGGTCGTTCAGAGTCGCTGGAGGACTCCTCGATGACGGGGACTGGCTCGGGTTTCGGCAGCTCCGGCGTGGGCGGTTTCGGCGGTGTCACTGGTACGTCTTCCTCTTCCTCCTCTTCCTCTTCTTCTTCTTCCATAGTCTCCTGCTTCTCAATCACCTTGGGTGGTTCCGGGGGTGGTTCTGAGTCAATACTTCTTCCACTCGACGCGGACGAGACTCACGACGAGACTCAACTCGATTGAGTCTAGAAGCTCTAGTCGCCACTCTCACTCACTCACGCGAAGCTCCCGCTCACCCCGCTCCCACTCACTCCGCTCTCGTTCTTTTCAATCATGCTCTCGTCTGCTCGCTCGAAGCCCTCCGAACTGCTGCTCTCGCTCACGCTGTCTGGATTCTACCCAACCCAGCCGGTCAGAGAGTTTTACGTTGCGCCTTCTTTGAGTTTAGGTTTAGCCATCGCGTGCGCGCCTTCTTTAAGTTCATTCAGTTTATATTTGAATGACTTCTTCTTCTTCTTCTTCTGCTTCATATTCTTAATCTTACCAGCATCTTTCTTACCAGAAAAAGAAATCCTCTTACCAGCATTGACATCGGTATTCGCATGATTAGCCATTTCGTGCGACCCTTCAGTTAGCCTCCGGATGTTTGACGGGGAGAGAGGTACGCTTTCCGTGGGCCTGTACGCAGCTGAGTCGGACGTGGACGACACAGGCGCGCCTGACACTCTTGAGACTCCTGACACTTCGCTTTCGGCGTCTTCGTCTTACTCTGCAACTCTCTTCTTCTCTTCAACTCTCTTTTTCTCTTCGGCGTCTACTTCTGCAGCAAGCGCCGCACCCAGATCGTAAACGCCGTCACTTTCGTCATTTTCCCACGCCTCCAACAGAAGCGAAGGTGGCATTGCGTTATGTCACCCTCACGCACCCTTGCCTTTTCCCTTGCCAGACTTTCCCTTATTTACTTATCGCTTGCCCTTGCCTCCCTTACTGCGGTTCCCTTTGGCTTATTTGGCCTAGCCCTACTTCGCGGCAAGGCCATCGCGCCCCTTGGGCACGTCTTATTTGGCTCGCTTCGCAGCTTTCTTCGCGGCCATCCCCTCGCGAGCGGCATCTGCATCATCTGAATCATAACTAAATCCACTTCCTCCACTATCACGCGAAAATCCACTTCCTCCACTATCACGCGAAAATCCACTTCCTCCACTATCACCGTCGCGGTCGCCATGAGCGGCGACGCCCTTGCCCTTTCCACTGCCCTTTCACTTATTTCCACTTCCCTTTCACTTATTTCCCTTGTCCTGGCGCTTAACCCATGCCTTGACAGCATGCTTCTTCTGCTGGTGCTAGTCCATCTACTTCACTTTCACTTTTCACCACCTCTTCTCCGAGTCGTCATTCTAATCTTTAATCTCTTGCAGCTTGTTGTGAACACCCTACTTCACTTTTTACTTCGTAGCTGGCGAAAGGTTGTCATCTCGGTGCGCGGCTCGTTTCGCAGCCTTCTTCGCGGCCATCCCCTCTTGAGTGGCATCTGGATCATCTGAATCATAGCTAAATCCACTTGAGTCACTGTCGCCGTGTACGGGCACATCTCAGTTGCCGAGACGTTTGAACTTGATTTCTTCAGTTTTTGTTGTTACTACAACAGCGCCTGCCCCTTCGGCTGCATCTTTAGTGGTGGCCGGCACGTGCTTCACCTCAACTTTTCTTTTCTCAAGGTGCTCGCCTGTCTAATGCTTGCCCTTCTGCTTGCCGCCCTTGCCGCCACCTCCACTTCCCAACTTGCCTTTCTTGCCGCTGCCCTTCTTGCCACCCTACCCATGCGCATGCCGCTCATTCTACAGCTTGGCCTTGTCCTTTACGCCGCGCCCGCCTTCCGCGGGTCACTCGTCGCCGAAATACTCATCGGCTAACTCATTCACTCGATCACTAATTCTGGATCTTGCGCTGCTACTTATTAGCGCATCTCCCGCTCTTTTTCCACTCTTTCTTTTTCCACTTTTTCTTCCGGACTCAGGTCCCTTGCTCACCACTCCGCCTCTTTCTCAACTATATACTTGTCGACCACATTCAGCAAGTCAGACTGTGGCATTCAAGACTTCGGACTGCTCTGACCCTTTGGACTGCGAGTGGGAGTGCGACCATACTCACCGTAGAGGTTCCCGCTCTTCGCGTTCTCTTTCATTTGCGCAATCTCCTTCTTCTTGAGCGCGCTCGCCATGCCCATTTGCCCCAGTATCTCGCGTCAGTTCGCGTCCATGTGGTTCAAGTCTAGACTGCTCTCGGTGTCGCTGATGCCGTCGAGGCCCGTGCCTAAACTCTTGTCACTCTGCTCTCCCTTTTCACCTTTTCAGCTCTCGTGCCCATGGGTAAACCCGTGCTGATGATGATGCTGATGCCCATCCTTTTGCAGTTTCGCTCGCATCGCTTTCCGATCGTTATCTTTATGTCTTTGCGCACTACTCTGCGTAAGCTCCCTGTTCGAACTCAGTATCGACTCAAGTTTGTTACTACCGCTCCTGTTCCTTAATCACCTCTTTCTCTTTCCTATTATTACTAGATAATACGTAACCTTTTCATCTGCCGCTCCTTAGGCGGCATGCCGGCAGCATCTTCAAATTTCCTGTGCAGCATGTTGTTGAACTTGCCCATAATCCGCAAGTCACCCAACTCGCCGTTCGCGTTCATCTTAGAAAAGTCGTAGTTACTACAACTGGCCGGGCGTCGCTGGCTTACTAGATCGCCACCATGCGCTGGATGATCTTTAACCTTCACCACTTACTGTAGCCGATGTCGACTCAGTCCTCGGAATACACCTCGGTTCACACGTACTCGTCCATCGCGTCACTACAAGGCGACAAAAGCACTTTCATCATCAACAAATCACTTTTATACCCCCTTCAGCAAGTTCTCGCTACTATTGTTGCTGCGCCACCGCGTTGAAGTCACTACCCAGAGCCGCCGTCACTGGTGTTCATCTCACTACAACAAATTATGAAACTGCTCACTAGTCCAACTTACTAGTCCACCGCCACCTCTACGTCGATCCGCTTCAGCTTACTACAGTTCTTTGCTACTATCACTCCTGCTTGCTCTTACTACTCCCTCTAGATCCGGTCGCACTCCTCTTTCTGCGCCTTACTACTGCATGAACTTCTCCTCTTCACTAGTTGCTCATAGTCACCACTTGGTTGAGCGCCTTACTACTTCTTGAACTTGTCACTACCATTTTTTGAGATACTTTTCACTACAAAAGCTATTCTTCAAGCACTCACAACTCCTGCCGCTTCGCCTTTCGCAGCCGCTCCTCATTACGATAAAGCCGCTTTGACGACTCAGTCCTCAATCTCATTTTTCCGCATTACTACTTTGTACTCGTCCATGATGTCCTGGCTGTCCCGGCGGAACACGTCACTACCTGTGCTTTGTACTCTAAGAGTTGTTTCCCAGTCAGCGTTCACTACCTCTCCCTTTCATACTCTAAGAGCTGTTTCCCAGTCAGCCCACCCCCGCCACTTACCTTCTGCAGCTTGTTACTACAACAGCAGCAAAGTGTGCCCGTCCTTGTCCATCTTCACAGCCCAGCGGTTGGACTCGACGACGAATCCACTGAGCGTGCCCTGGCTGTTGTTGTACTTCTACTGACTCTTCTACTGCGCACTGCCTTCCGCGGACAGGTTCACAACAAACACGCGATCGCCTATGTGCAGTTCCCTGTTCTTTTCGGAGTTCTGCAGGTCGTCGAGCTGCATCACAAGGTCCTGCTCCCGCTGCTTTAGGTCATATTGCTTCATGGTGTAACTCTTAGTGCCTCCAGTAAGAAGCTCTTCTTCATTATTAGTCTCGCATTCAAATAGCTTTCTAGGCGTTGATCTTAACACCCCCCTTCTCTTGCTTCACAGTGCGTTCTTTCTTTCATAGGTCTTTATCCCCCTGCTGCTTACCTTTAGGCGAGCTAGGCGACTTGCTCTTGCCATCGTGCGCCTTGGCCCCTTCCGCCAACTTGGCCGACCTCTTATCTGCGTGCGCAGACGAAGGAGAATGCGGCGGAGACTGTGACTGTCCTCAGGCATGCTAATGCTTTCACTTGTGTCCCCGCACTCGACCGCGCAACTCTTCGTCACTCACGTCACTCAAATCACTATCGCTGCTCACCTCGATTGCCAGTGTGTCCCCCAGCGCGTACCCACTGTCTGCGCCTCGCAGCTTCCTGTCCTTCTCTCTGCGCCGCCGCTTACTAGTCCTTCATTCATCACCGCTACTTATTACTCACTACACCCTTCAAATCCTCAACTCCTCCTCGTCCCGCACGCGCTCACTAGTCCCGAATTCCCGCCACTTTTCCGCTACTAAATTTCGTCGATCAGCGGATTGAGCGCCTTGAACAGATCCGACTTCAACAGCTCGTCCTCCATGAACCCTTCGTTGTTCACCAGCAGCTTCTTGAAGAAGTCGTTGTTACTACAGCACCTGGTTACTGATGTTCAGCCGTCTACTACTCTCTACTAGGACAGTTGCCCTTCACTACTTTCGCCGCCTTTCACTACAGCTGTTCCCTGTCCAAACTATCTTTATTAAGTTTGAAGTAGACGCCTTCCAGGATGTGCAGCAGCACGTTTTCGATGGGGTCCTTCACGGGATTGGCGAGGCGCTGGTAGTTCATCCCTCCCGGTCCAGCTCCAGCTACAGATCGTGCCGCAGGGCTACTATGCGCGCACCTCTGCGTCCTGCTGCATGCGCATGGCCCCGGCCGGGTCGGTGAACGCGAGCGGATTCGTCTTGTTGCCCAGTCAGGCAGCCGTGTCCGCCCGTACGCCGCGCGTGCTTCCTATGCCAGTGCCAGTACCTCACTTTCACTCCATCACCAGTCTCGCGTCTTCCTTCACCTACTTCTTGTGATCCCATTCACTAACCCTGCCGGTACTCACTGTTCAGTTTGTTCAACCGATCGATATCCCGGATCTCCTCATCCAGTTTCTACCCAGCAGTGTAGTCCATCTTCGTCTACTTCGAGTACTCCATCCACTTTTTCTGGATGTAGTAGTCGTAGCCCTGGAAGTACCCCGTCTCTTCGTCCAGTATCCTTCTCAATTTGCTGTCGTCCTTGACCATTTGGTGGAGTCAGTCCGTCGACAGCTTCTTGTTATATTTATTGCTACTACATTAATCGCAAATGCAGCGCGTTGCTCTCTTCATTAGCGAGTTTATAACACACTTTCGATCTCGTCCACCCGCTCCATGGCGTCTCACATCTACACCCGCTGCTCATTACTCACTACCACACATCTTACTTCTCGGTCCACAGGATGTCCTTCTTGAACTGCTCCACGTCGAGGAACTCTATGTCGTGCAGTAACTCGTCTTCACTATTTAACCTAGAAGTTCCGCGCCATGTCCAGCCGCAGCGGCCGCACCCGGCCGAGCAGGTTGATGATCTCGTTCTCGCGCATGCCCAGCACTCATTTCCCATTCAACTTCACGATCTCGTCTCCCGCCTTCACGCCCGCATCTGCGTCGCCCCAGCTGCCTTCCGTCACCTCTTTCACGAACATTGGCGCCTTGAAGTTGTTACTACTTCAGCCCCAGTTTACTACACGTTTTCGCCCTAGATAACCACGTACACGATGCGCTTCTCCACGATTTCGTTACTAGTCCTTACTACCTACTATTGCTTACTACCTACTACTGCCGCCGCTAAATCACCCGCTACGTCTCCTCGTCGATGCCGTCTCGCTCGCTCACCAGCGCTTGCCACCGCTCATCACTACGCGTCACTAGTAGTCGGCTTCCAGACCGTCAGTTCTTGCCAGCAACGGTTTTTCACCCAGCAGCAGATCACTATTCAAAGGTTTATCTTTATTGTGTTTAGGCGGAGGCACCGCTTTCGTCCCCACCTTCGCCGGGTACACCTTCTGCTGATCGTTCGCGTTCCTGTTGTACGCCTGCAGCGGCTGGCCGTTACTAGTTGTACCTTAAATTGCCAATAGGCTACTGTTGTTTTCAGGTTCAAGATCAAGTCGGTGAAGGGGTAGGGGATCAAGTCGTCGGTATTATATTCTATTTCAACTCATCCTGCTCATCGGCTTGGTTCTGCAGCATCTGTCGTCGCAGTCACTCGCGCTGAGCCTTACTACGCTTTACTACGCCGGACTGTCATTATGACACCACGTTGTTCGGCTAGAACGTCACGTTATTCGCAGGTTTCTGGTGCAGCACGTTTTTGGCCGGGTCCACTGGCGCCGCACCCAGCCCCGCAGTGTTGAAGTTCGTTTGGGCAGCCCGCGCCGACGGCCGCGCACGCGGTCACTTTGCGAGAGCAGGCTTGGGCTGAGCAGGTTATACGCTTTGGTCCACCCGGTAGTTGCCAGGATCAGGTCACGGTGTAGCTTAAGGTTAGGCTCAGGCTTAACCTTAAGCTTTACTTGGATCAGGATACGTCTGGTCTCTACTCGCTTCCCTGCTCGCCATCGGTGACGGCATCGGTGAATTCCTCGGATCAAAACTCACTTCTCTGCTCACATTCCCAGTCGATTTCGGATCTCCGCTATCTCTACTATCTCGACTATCTCTCCTTTAGGCACCGGTATCTCTGCTATCTCGACTCTCTTCTTTGTTCGGTGGCCTGGGACTCTAGTCAATACCTCTGGGACTCAGTCATCTGGGACTCAGCAATGGTGAGTGCCTTGGGTCAGCCACAACCGGGTCCGGGCCTTGTGTCCTTGGGTCAGCCACAACCGGGTCCGGGCCTTGCTCGCGGTCCACTTCTTACCACACCGCTTGCATTTTACCCAGTTCGTCCTTGTGCGTCGGGCTCGCTGCAGCCAGCAGGGGGTCGTTCTCGATGTTGGCGAGGAACGGATTCTTCCCACCTAACTTCTCGCCTGGGCTCGCGTTTCCCGCGTTTATTCCTAGTCATCCTCCGAACGTTTGCCTGCTGTTTCCTCTGGGCGGTCAGAACATGAACGCGTCCGTCGATCCACGCCGTTCACCGATGATGGCGGAACTTCTCCGAGCACCTTACGCTTGGCCTTGGCCTTAGCCTCCAGCTCAGGCCTAAGTTTGCGGATTGATAAGCGCACCTAGTTCTGAAGAAGGAATTGGTAACGACCCTGCACCTGAAGAGCTTGAGGATCACGGTGCGCCATTTGAAGTACCCGATGAATCCGCCATGCTGAATCCTTGCTCCAAGGAACGTTACTCAACAGTGTCAGCAGTTCTCGGACTGTCCCTATTCATCTCATGGGCCCCTTCCTGTAGTATCCACGCAGATGATGCACTTGGACTTGCACGCGGATCCTGTACGTCTTCTCTGTCTTCTACTTCGTTCTCGTCGTCAGCGTAATGCACCCGTTTCTCTGGTTTCTTCTTCTGCTTCTCGTCAAGCTTCTCTTTTTGCCCGGACAATCACCGCTGTCTCGGCGGCGTCCGCTGTTGGTTCTCGCGTCATCGCTGCAGTGCCTCCGCCGTAACACCGAGCAACTCTTTACGTTAGTCGTTCATACGTTTTTCGAAGTCGCCTTCGGCACCTGCGCCAGCATTTGAAGCACCTGCGTCCTACTTTTGCTTTTCATTCTTAACCTCCTGCAGAACTATGTTGTCCCAATAATCGCGACCTTTCGTGCGGCTGGCAGCTTTCTGCAGTTGTTTCTGCGCAGCTCAAGACCGCATGACCTCTTTCTCCTGGCTGCGTCGTTCGCGCCGCCATGCGCTGCTCAGCTTGTCCTAGTGTCTTGTCGCACTGGACTTTCACGATTTCGAGTTGGACTTTGAGGTGTCGTCGCACCCGCCGTAGTCGTCGTCGGAGTCGTGCTCGCGCATGAGCTCGCGCTGGTTCAGCTGCATGTATCAACGAGCTGCGTCCATCTTTGAAACAGAAAAATATTATGATTTTGTTTGGCTATGCTTATGGATTTTATCGATCGCGAGTCACGGGTTGAGGTTCAGGAAAACGGAGCGAGTAGGATGGAAAAAACAGGAAAAAAGGCCTAGGGCAGAGCCAGAAACTAAGGAAAAGAACACACAGATAAGGAGCAGGGTCGAAAAAGGATTCTCACACAGAAATAGAGTAGGGAAAACTTAAACTTGGGTGCCGTATCTTTTTCAGGAGCAGGTTGACAGATGACAGTGACGAGAGTGCAGATGAATGAATGACCTAACAAGTTTTCAATATTCGAATTTGACGAGTACGAGCCCACGTCCGACCCATATAGATATGATAGATAATCGCCATAAAGCATTAAAAACAGCTACAATATCACAATCACGAATTGACAATCACTATAGAATTTATTGGTTTAAACAAATAAATTATTAATAAATTCCAATTCATCACTACGCTATCGGACTAAGTCTCGCTCTCGGCCTCAATGCCTCACTGCGCTGTTAGCGAAATGAAATGAAGGCGCTTACGCCACCATCTGTCCCATCTGACCCATCACGTCCGCCAGCTTCTTCTTCGCGTCGTCGTTGCCGCGCAGCGCGCCCTTCTTGATGAAGTGCACGGCGTTGCGGATTTTGGACAGCACGTCCACGGCGCCCACCTGCGCCTTCTCGTTCATGTGTTCTGGAATAATTGATGAAGATGATGATGAATGACGTATTACGGTCGCCTATTTAATCACAGTATGTTCCCTTAGCCTTAGGCTTAGGCCGGGGTCTAACTAAACAAAAAAACACCTCTATTCTCACCGTCCATCGCGTTGAACTTTTTCCACATCTCCCGGTCTTTATCGCTCTTCATGTGCGCAAGGAACTTATCTTCGCTCTCACCACCAAGTCTCTTCTCGTTCTTCTTCTTAAACGACTTGATAGTCTTCAGGTTCTTCTTGAGCGTCTGTTCTTCCTTCTCCAGCGACTTGATGATGTCGGTCTCTTGCTGCTTGGAGACGGGTTTCTTGGGCAGGTCGGCATACGCGAACGTAAAGGCCTTTTCGTAGGCCATGGACCGGATGTGCAGGCCGTGCACCTGCTGTAACGCTGGCGCCGCGACCGCCGCGAGGGCTAGGAGACGGGCGAGCATGACTTTTCTCTTGCAATTCTCTTTAATCACTACTTTAACGGTTAAAATTCGGTGACACTGACAAATAATTCTTAATTTATTATACTAACTTTGGACTCACGATTAAGTAAGTACTCTGGTATATGCTAGACTCATACTCAGAGGAACAAACTGTTCCTGATGCCAAACACTGAAACTGACAATCGCACTAAGTTCCCAACATACGTAACTACAACCAACAACATTCTTCTTCTTCTTCTTCGTTTTGCCGACCGCAAGTGGTTAAAATTAAAGCTTTTGGCTCACGTAAACCTCTACTTTGCAAGCCTCTTCCACAGTTAGTTGACGTGATTTTCACGACAGAGGTCGATAGGTTCAGCAATACAAGAGCCCGCTTTGTAGTTGACGTGTTCGCCAAGTTAAGTCGTATAGCCGCAAGTATGCTCCCACCACAAGACAACAACAAAACGTTGAACCCCCGACTACGCGCTTAGTCCCCGCCCGACCGGCCGTTTCAGCTAAACTAGGAAACTTCTTGAGTCTAAGTGCTAATACTTTAATTTTGGAAGAAGAAGATGAATTTTTCAAATCTTATTTTAGTTCACCTTATTGCTTTTCATTCCTTTTTCCTGAAGCTAAACATTAACAGTATTAGCGCATACGCTATACACATCGGTTCATTCAAACACACTTCGCGAACAGCAAACACGGCCTGGCCGTGGGTTGTTCATTCTGAGAAACAATTCAAAAATATGGGTTGCAGTTCACTTGCATGTTTTTGTTTATTGATATTATGGTGTCTTCAAACCAAATTATTTTCACAGCAACTATAACTGCAACATCAATATCAACTAGAACTACTTATGCATAGAGTACACCATCTTATGCACCACACACACTTACGCTTATCGAAATGCCATCGGCAAGAGATTGGGAGCCCTCACGCCCACATGCCCGTTTCCGCCGCCGCACGCCTTCGCAAGCAGCGCACTCACACTCTTGTGGTCTCGCATGAAGCTCGCACCACTCTTCTCGGAAGCGCCGCCACCCGTCGTGTTACTCTCCATCGCCCCATTCAGCAACTCCATCGCTGTCTTCCCCTGCTTGTTCCTTAGCATCGGAAAGTTCCGCACCGCCTCTATCTCTTTCCTCAATTCCTCAAGTTAGTCACTAGCTACTACCGCCCGGCGGCGCCACTACTACCGCCCAGCGCACTCACTACTTGAGCGAAACGATCTTCAATTGATTTTCCAGGTTGCACAGCTGGTCACTAGCGCGTCTGCAGGATGGCCTGGATGAAATCTGATGCATTTGCATTTGGTGCATCTGATTTACATTTTTATGCAACGATGGCCAGGTGCAGCACCGTGTCTCCGTTGTTGTCCTGCGTGACGAGGGAATTGGACACGCCTTCACAACTGATCGCCAACTTCTCTGCTTCAGCTGCGTCTGCTGCACCCTGCTGCAAGCTACCCGAAGCCACCGACCGAGCACTGTTCAGTGGCTGTTTCGCCGCAGGATTAGGATCGAATCGTCACGCCATAGCCGCCACACTATGTTTCCGCGTCCGCTTGATCTCTTTCTGAGCCTTCTCCGTCGTGCTACCCGCATTACTACTTCTATCAGTGCTTCTCCGTGATTGAAAACAATGCCACCCCAAGCAGTGCATCAACCGTCTCGCGGTACCGGAAAACAACCGCCCAGTGCAGCTAAGTTCGACCAAAATCCTTGTCTTGCTTGGTGAAACTGCGCTTGTAAAACCTTTTCTCATTAAACTAAGGCGTGTAGCACGTCTCGCCGGTCGTACATGGCGCAGTAGTGTGCAGCGGTCGCTCCGGTGGAATCGTCACTAGTAATTAAGTACGTCCACTGCACCTTTCTGCTTGTTCAAAGTCTGCACGTCATCACTCTCGTTCTTCACTTTAGCAAGGAAGTCGATCACGCGCAGTGCTACCTGCGTGTGATCGTTAATGATGGCGAGCTTCAGCACTTCTTGGCCTTGTTTACCATTTGAATCCCCGAGCAAACTCCTCTCACTACAACTTTTGATCGTCTAGCAGTGCAAGCATAACCTTCCCTCACGCGACGTGATCCTCGTCCTCTTCAACACTAGCCTCTGCAGCAGCTCGTGAACTACCCGCGACTCACGACTTCCTCGCTCCAACCACCTTGCGGAGATTATTCCGAGGATTGTTAGTATCGCTGTTGACTCCAGCTGCAGCAGCAAGCGGCGACGAAGGCAGGTGCGCAATGCGCGCTTTTTCGTCGTTTGCGTCGCTGTCGTTGCTGTTGGAATCGCCGCTTCCACTCCCCTTAATGTTGCCACCAGCATTCTTACTTGCCAACTGCACAAAGTGCGCGAGGACATTCACCCCAATCCCCTTGCACTCCAGCTTCTTACTAACCGCTGCTGATCTCCGCCAAGACTTTGCACACATCCTGCATGTTATCGTTCTTGTCTTGTTTCAAACCACTCCTCTATTTCGCCTATAAATCTTCCAAAACCGCCATAGCATTGCCACTCGACTCATCTGTCACGACATTGCTTCAAGTTCACTTGTTAGTATCCTCCATTTTGTAACCGTCCTGCAACCACTGTGACATTTTGTTTTTCCCATTTCCCTTACTACCACTTACATTTCCATCTCCATCTCCATTACCACCCTCGCCTTCGACACCGCCACCACTCGCCTTTCGACCCTCGCCTTCGACACCGCTCGCCTTTGGCGTCGCCGTCTTAGCAGTAGCTCCAGCACCACCTCAAAAATTTCGCTTACTAGTTGTTTATCCGCCCCTTAGACGTAACTCACCCATTACTAGGCCATCTTTCAGCTATGGAAGCGCTGCTTGAACGAGTCCCGTTACCCCAGCAGGTCGCGCGGCTTGTGCATCCGCCCGTAGTTGTCTCATCTGTTGGTGTAGTCGTTTTCAGAGTCTGAGGACGACTCGGCTGTATTTTGAGTTTGACGGCTCAGATTGGAATTGGAAAAACCCGAATTCTTCCTCTGAGAGATCTACTCGAGCTTGAGACGGGCGGACTGCGGCTGGGACTGGGAGGTGGGCGTCGGCGCCTTGGCGTGGACGCTCTCGCCTTCGTTGGTATCGCACGCACTGGATGGAGGCGGTGGCGTTGGTGCTGAATCCTCCTTTTCGTTCTCATCAACTTTATTTATATCCGCCTTTTCGTTCTCATCAACCACAGACTCAGAAGCCGCTCACGCTCAGACTCACACGCAAGCTCAAACTCCGTCTCACGTCTCTCACGTTGTCGAGGCAGGACTCGGCAGCGGACTCGGTGCCGATTTCGACGTTGGACTCACACGCGGACTCCGGGTGTCACCTTTGAGCGTCGGATTCGGCGTCGGCGTCACCTGCGGGCTTGGAACAGACGCAGACAAACTTCAAATCGTTGCCGCGGTGCCAGGATGTCATTTTTCCTCGTACTGCTGCGCAACCTTTACCTCCTCAATTTCTGCTACACTTTCTACTACAGCAACCGTCTCCTCAACAACTTTTACACTATATTTTTCGCTCTTGTTGACCTCCTCCGTCTGAGCATCGACTACGGCTTCGCCTTCAGTTTCTACCTCTTGCTACCCGTTTGTTTTCGAGTTCGAGTTTGAGTTTGAAACCTCCACCAAGGGCACCTCCGCGTCCTCTTTTGCACCATCTTCATCATCATCCCGTCGCTACTTCTCCGACGCGACAGCAACTGCGGCTTCAGCCGCCTTCTGCCGTTCGATTTCACGAGCGACTCAAGCCACCGCCTGCAGTTCTTTTCGCTGCTCTTCGTTTAAGGCGTCGACGTCCTCTTCTGCTGCGTCTCAGCCGTCTCAGCCGTCGCGTACGCTCATAGCACCAGTGCCAGTGCCAGTGCCAGCACCAACAACAGCTCAAACAGAGCCTACTGCAGTGAACGCGGTCAGACCGCTCACTTCGGTATCGCGACGCAGAGCTGATGCACTCCCACCGACTCCAAGGAGCGCGGCACGAGCAGCGTCCTCTGCGCATTCACCAGCAGCAGCAGCGGCACCTTCCGCATTTCCGCCAGCCTGCGCAGATCACCTTCACTGCTGCAGCTACTGCAGCTGTACGGACGCCCGCTTTTCCTTCTCGTCCGCCTCGCACTGAGCAAGCGCCCTCTGCAAAACGCTCAAACCGCACCCGCCAGCAGCCTCGAGCCTCCACTCATGCTCACGTGACTGAACATGTACATGTTCATGATCCGCTTGTGGATGTGGATGCTGTGTCGTAGTTCGTCAGTGTCGCACACGTTCGGCCGCTGCTCTCTCTCACGCAACGCCACTCTCCCCAACGAGACAGTCATCATCTCCGCCTCCAGCACCACCCACACCCGCTTCCTTTATCTCCGCCTCCAGCACCACCTTCCTTTATCGTCAGGCACCGGCAGCTGCAGCATCAGCAATCGCCTGCTTATTAGCCAAACGATCCAGGTCGACAGCGCCCCGTAATAACCCGTTTTTCAGCAGAACGCGAGAGTTACTAAATGAGCTTTTCCCACGTTCTGTGCAGCACAACGCCAAGGCTCGGGTTGTGTTTCGCCAGTATCCTTGCTCACACTTTGTCCCTCTCCTCCCGACTTGCTCACACAGCACCGCCTCTGTCTCCGCCACCTCACCCGACCCGCCCCACCTGCACCAGTCACTCAAAGTCCTCCTCATCGAGTTCCACGTACTTACTACGCCAGTCACCGGCGCATCCGTCGCTTGCGCTCCGACCGCACCTCCAGTCGCGTGGCCGAGCCCAACAGGACGTCCCACTCTGGCGGCGGGCGGACGGAAGAGGAAGTGGACGAGGAAGAAGACGAAGACGAAGAACTAGAGGCTCAGCCTGTGGCTGTGGTCGACGATGTTGCACCTGTTGCGTTTGCGTTTGCGTCTGCTGTTGCAGCTGCGTGAGCGAGCATGAGCTCTTCAGCGGTGACGAGACCGTCAGTGCTTTTGCCCGACAGGGAGACGCACGCTTTCTTAATGTTCACGTTACCCATCTTCACACTTATACGTCTCAGTCTCTCTAAAAAATTTAAAATACTATACACGTCTTCAGTCTTATACGTCAACTTATTTCAATTCCATCCATCTGCAAAGTAATTATCTGACGCAAAATTAAGCGTCACCCAAATACTTCCCGTACTATACAGAACCCAAACACCAAAAGGAAGATGAAATTCAAACCATTCGAAATCACAACATTGACAGACATTCATTCATTCATATCATTCATCAGAAACAGAAAATAATTAAGTTTAAAAAGATCGATAAGTATTAATATTTATTTTTATTTAGAACATCGTCGTTCACCCCCCCGCTTCAACCAATGTCCGTACCAGCATACGAGCGTTCTCGTCCACCGGTCCCGGCTGGCACGAGTGCATAAGGTCCTTCCGCCCACCCAACATTTGTAGATCAACGCAGGTCGTGTTGAGAAAGATCGCTCGCTTCTGCACCACCTTCTTATCTTTGTATCATATCTCCCGCAGCATCGAAGCTGCGACGTTGTCCATCCGCACCACGTTCTTGTCGATCGCGTGCAGCGTCGTCGGCCGGAAGGCCTCACATCAGAGCGACTGACTCCGAAAAACTTTTCCATTTTTCTCCCGCTCTGGCTCTCCATCATTTTTCTCCCGCCACATGTACTCGCTGTCCGGCTTGACAGTGAAGTCGTCCACGTACCCGTCATTCCCGAGGCGCGAGCTGAGCAGCACGGTGGTGCGCGGTCCCGTACGGGTCGCACCACTTCCACCCCGCAACACGTGCTCCAGCGCTCACCGCGTTCCACGCACGAACATCTCATACGGCCTGTCCGCCTCTTCCTTCACCTTCCGACTCCGACTTCCGGTTCCAAACACGCGATCTATCTGTTTATCCCGCCACACGTTCGTCATCCTGTCCGGAAAGCTAGACGGCTTCCAGTGCAGTCCACTGTTCAGTACGAGCACGTCACTAGAGCCCGTGGGCCACACCGGCCCAGGGCAGCGACCACTTGCCCATCCTCTTCCTGGCTCAGGCTTTGAGCAACGCGTCGGCGTCGCATGTTTGCGTCTGCGTTTGCGTCTGCGGTGGCGCATGTGACTCAGCGGATTCAGTTTGTGTTTGATCGCGGTCCCACTCCGACCTGCCGCTGAAGATAAATTTGATCGCGGTCCCACTCCGACCTGCTGCTGCTTTTTCACCACCAGCTTTTTCTTTCACGGTCCCAAACTGCCCCTCGAAGTAGTCATCCCGTTCCAACGTGAGATACTCGTTGCGAATGAACATCAGCCTCACGCCACGGTCATTCTCATTCTCATTCTCACCACAGGCCACCACGTCCAGTCACACCTCGTGCGCGTCCAAGCGTTTACTAGTGAATGTTCTTCGTCTTCTTCACC